>SAMEA3387436__coassemble_1241_pt1 | contig 18776 bp, 15 predicted proteins | sample SAMEA3387436__metabat2_high_PE_024 | metagenome-assembled genome bin SAMEA3387436 (sample SAMEA3387436) | Felis catus | biome: Faeces | place: United Kingdom | collected 2012 | reverse complement strand
GCAGGTAGAAAGCTTGCCGATTTTTGAAAAAGATGGATGTGGTCGGCCTCATCGAGTTCATCGTAGTAAATCGGCCTTTTCTTGGCATGCAGTGAGTTAAATGCCAGTTCCCGTGCTGGAATTGCCCGCCCCATTCGTGAGTTGCGGTGAAATAGGGACTGTTAGACGCTCCAAGGTCCTCAACAGTCCGTATTTCACCGCAACTTGGAAGGGGCGTGCGGCGTTGTCCAAGCATTGCTGACGGGTTGGAGCGGCTTAGGCTTGTTTGCGGCGTTTCCATTGCTTTCGGCACCAGCGCATGAGTGCTTTTACAACTGGGATGGTGATGAGGATGACCCATGCGGGATGGGGCTGCGCCAAGCAAAGCCACATATAGAGGAACCAGGCAATGGCGGCTGTTGGATAGACGCCGCCGATTAGCTTAGATAGATGACGTCGGTCGATGAAGTCGCCCATCGCATAGTAGACGGGAATCAGAAAGACCAGAAAGAACCCCATGCTCCACGTGCCACAGATGATGCCGAGCGCGAGATAGGCGAGGACGACAAGTGCAGGAAAGGGAAACTTGTTCCATGTGCGACCGAGCTTGGTATGGAAATGCTTGCCATGATGGTCGAGCTTGTCGTGTGCCTCTTTCCAGCTCGAAAAGGTCTCGCCGTCGATGGTAACGGTGCCGTCGGCATTGGTATGTACGCTGTGTCCATCGTCCTCTAGCGTATCGATATGCAATCCGCCCGGCCCGACATGGACCTCTTCACCCTTGCGCTCGTTAGCCACATGGATACCATTCCAGCCAACATGGACCCCTTCGCCCTTCTCGGGATCAATAACGTGGATACCATGCGCGAGAGAAATATCGACAAGTGGCTTATCACCGCAATTCGTATGCTCAGTAGAAGTCTCGGTGCCTTCAACCTCGTCGGAATTATTTGCGTCAAGGTCATCGTCGGTCGAAGTTTCGACATCGCCAGCCGCTTCCCCATACAGCAGTTCATCCAACGACACGCCATACAGCGCGGCGAGTGCAATAAGGTTATCGGTATCGGGCGAGGATTCGCTGCGCTCCCATTTGCTGACAGCCTGGCGGCTTACGCCAAGCTGAGCAGCAAGCGCCTCTTGAGAAAGCCCGGCAGCTTTGCGACGATCGACGAGACACTGTGCCATCGCAAGATCCATGACAGTTCCTTTCATGTTGCGACCGTAATCGAATGAGCCGAGTATGCCGAGAACAACCGGTAGCGACCACCATTTCTAGTTAGAATCTGCCCCAACCCTACCGCAACTACGAGTAGCAACCCCTAATGGCCTGCCATTTCATGACAAATGTCAGTACGCATAACAGCCAAGAGCCCTCTCAATATGTTGCGGTGGAATAGTTCCTGTTTTATGGCTCTGCTATGCCAAACGGGAACTATTCCACCGCAACTTACTATCAGGCCACGCACCCGCAGAGTAGCTACGGGTGCCTAGGGTAGGATGCGGCGTGCATTTTTGGGAGTATTCAGCAGCCGAGGGTGCCTGCATACTGGATTTTGGGCGAAAGGCAGGCACCATGGGCCGCATCCTGTAAAGAAAACGAGCGGCTCTAGAGGCGTTGGGACTCAGAATCGGGGCTTTCAGCGCAGTTTTGCACCCCCGCCCCCGCGCCCGCGGACCCCGGGATGCTGAATACTCCGGAATTTGCACGGCGCCCCCTGGGGTACCTGTGGGCAAAAAGCAACCGCTCCGTCAAAGTATGCATTTGACGGAGCGGTTTATGCAAAAATGCTGCTGCGGGCGCGTCGGCAACTCGCTAGAACTTGAATCCAAGGACAGGTTACTCGGCGCTCTTGAGGGCGCCGACCATGTCGATCTTGTTGAGCGTTCGGTTGGTGACGAGGTTGACGATAAACGTAAAGACAAAGGAAAGCACTACGGCGAGCACATAACTCAGCGGCTCGACCTCAACGTCAAAGTAGAGCGACGGCATCTGCAGAATGTACGTAAAGCTCTCGGCCAGCAGGCTACCCAGTGGAACGCCCAGCGCGGCACCAATCGCCGTCAAAATCAGCGTCTCCTTGTTGACGTAGTGGTGCACCTCGCCGCGACGGAAGCCCAGCACCTTGATGGTTGCCAGTTCGCGCTCGCGCTCCGAAATGTTGGTGTTGGACAGCGTAAACACCACCACAAACGATAGGCACGCCGCCATAAAGGTTACGAGCGCCACGACCGAATTGATAATCGTAAAGTTCGCATCAGCGTTCTCCTGATGCTCGGCCGTACTCGAAATCGTAAGCCAGCCGTCACTCTTAAGCTTCTTGCTAAACGCAATCTGGTCGGCCGACGAGCCCTTCAGCAACGCAAGGACACCGTTAAGGCGCGCGCTTCGACCGAACGCGCGCTCATAGGTGCCCTGCGTCATAAAGAGTGTGTTGCCCAGATAGTTGAGCGAAATGTCGCTGACTTTGACCTTAGCAACATTGAGCGACGAATCCTGGACGCGCGCCGCATCACCCGGCTGAATCCCCAGCGCCAGCTGTGAACTCTTGCTCAGATACACATCTCCGTCACGCAAAGACAGCGACTCTTTGGACTCGTCCTCAAGGCGCACGTAATCGTCCAGATCGTTCACGCAGTCATCGGGCACCACGATTAACAGCACTGTCTCGCTTTTGCCGCCAAATGTAAAGGTGACGTTGTCGGTCATAATCGGCAGCGTCGAATTCACGGTCACACCGGAATCCTTGACCGCGCTTCGCTCCTCTAGTGCCGCGCACGTCTGCGTAAAGTCGTCGGGATTGGCGACCGCCAGCAAGTCGTAGCGCGTGATATGCCCGTACTGTTTGGGCGAAAGCGCTATCGACGTATCGCGGATGCCCAGAGCGCAGATCACGAGCGCGGTGCAGCCGGCAATACCAAAGATGGTCATAAGGGCACGCTTTTTGTAGCGGAACAGGTTACGCGCCGCCACCTTGTTCAAAAAGCCCATACGGTGCCAGATAAAGCCGATGCGCTCAAGCAAAATGCGCGAGCCGGCACGCGGAGCCTTGGGACGCATGAGCGAGGCTGGGGTCTCGGCCATCTCGTGGCGGCAGGCGATAATCGTGGCGCCCACCACGCCCACGGCAAACAGCGCCACTGAGACGATTGAGGACACGATATCGTACGAAAGCAGCATCTGGGGCAGCGAGTACATGTCGTCGAATACCGTGAACAGGAACAGTGGTAGGCCCACAAATCCGACAATGTTGCCAAGCACGCCGCCGATCAGACAAGCCCACAGTGAATAGTCCACGTATTTGGACAGGATACGCCTGCGTGAATAGCCGAGCGCCTTGTACAGGCCGATGAGCGTGCGCTCCTCTTCGACCATGCGGGTGGCGGTGGTGAGACTGATGAGCACGGCGACGATAAAGAAGATAAACGGGAATACGGTGGCGATGGCCTCGATTGAGGAACTGTCGCTCTCCACGCTCGAGTAGCTTGCGATGCTATCGCGGTCCTGGATGTACCAAGTGCATTCGCCCAGATCGGAAAGCTCGGCACGGGCATCGGCAAATTGCTGGTCGGCGGCGGCGCGGCGCTGGTTCAAATCGGTCTGTGCCTGAACGCGTTCCTCGCTGCCCTCGGCCATGCGGTTGATGTTGTCCTGCTCAATCCCAAAGAGCATATTCGCCTGACGCTCAGCCGCGTCCAAGCTCGCCGGCGTATCGGCCGTCAGTTCCTGAGCACGCGCTTTCTCGCGCTCGTCGCGAATCTTCTCGATATTGCCCTTGACCTCGTTAATCCTTGCCGTATAGGCATCGGAATAGGAGTTGAGGTCCTTGGCCCCCTCGACGACCACGTGGATCGCGGAATAGGACGACGACGTCGCGGCATCCTCGCTCACATAGAACTTATAGTCCGCAGCCGAAGCAGCGCGAAAGTCGTTGACGGTCGAGTCGGAGCTCACATCGGTGGGATCGAGGACCTCGGCCGTAATGGTGTAATCGCCCGCGGCAAACTGGTCCTTAGCGCTTTGGTTCGACGAGTTCGCATCATTGGCGGCAAAACTCACGGTATCGCCGAGCTTTTTGCCCGAAGCCTTCAGGAACTTCGATGTCACCGCAACCTCACCGGCACTCTCGGGCAAATCGCCGCTCACCAGCATCGGCTGATCGATATTCTCCTTGGAAAGGCTCTGCACGACCACGCGCTCGCGCGTTGTACCCACGGCGGTGTAGGCGGTCTCGGTGTAGATGCCCTCGGCCGTCTCGACACCGTCGACCTCTTGGATAGCCGCAAGATCGTCGCGCGTAAGGCCATAGGTCGACTGCACGTTAATGTCATAGACACTCTGCTGGTCAAAGTAGGCGTCAACCGAATCGCGCAGATCCGCGCAGCCCGCCTTAAGGCCGCACATCACGCTCACGCCAAGCGCGGTGATGACCACGATGGACAAGAAGCGCTTAAGACTGCCTCGGATTGTGCGGTAGATGCCACGGCGAAACACCGTCGGGACCATATCGTTTGAGCTTTGAGCGGTACAGTAGGTCGCGAACTCCCGGTCGCGACCCGCATGTTCCATATCGTGGTTTTGGTTGTTTTGGCGATCTTGGTCCATGGGCGCTACCACTCGATCGTCTCGATCGACACGGGATTTTGCTGGACCGTCTCGCTCTCCACGCGACCACTCTTAAAGCGAATCAGGCGATCGGCCATGGGCGCGAGTGCGGAGTTGTGCGTGATGATGATGACCGTGATGCCCTGCTTGCGACAGGTGTCCTGTAGCAGCTGCAAGATCTGCTTGCCGGTCTTGTAGTCAAGCGCGCCCGTGGGCTCGTCGCACAAAAGCAGCTTGGGGTTCTTGGCCAGTGCACGGGCAATGGACACGCGCTGCTGTTCGCCGCCCGAAAGCTGCGCGGGGAAGTTGGCGAGGCGCTCACCCAGGCCAACCTGGCAAAGCGTTTGCTCGGCATCGAGCGAATCGGGGCAAATCTGAGCTGCGAGCTCAACATTTTCGAGCGCCGTCAGGTTGGGAACCAGATTGTAGAACTGGAAGACAAAGCCGACGTCGGCGCGGCGGTATTCCACGAGTTGCGCCTCATTGGCGGAGCTCACGTCGCGCCCGTCCACCGTCACAGTGCCGGAGGTTACCGTATCCATGCCGCCCAGAATGTTGAGGGCCGTGGTCTTGCCGGCGCCCGAAGCGCCCAGAATGATGGCGAGCTCACCGCGCTCGACCGTAAAGCTCGCGCCGTCGAGCGCGTGGATGCGGGCGTCGCCCTCGCCGTATGCCTTGATGACGTCTTTGAATTCGATATAGGCCATCGATTAATTCCCATCTGGTCGGATAACTCTTTAGTATTACCCATTTCGCACCGACCAAAAAGGGACAGGTTTATTTTGGCAGGTTTTATATGGGGAAACGGCAGCTATAGATAGGGCGCCGGGGAGGCCGAGAAATCATCGACGGGGTCAGGCCGACCGCCAAACACAACGCACGCATCTCAATCTGTCAGCCAAATCATTCGAACAGCTGTTCGTTTCTATGATATGATTCAGCTATCTAAGCAGGCCAATACGCAGAAAGGCGGCCAACATGGCGTTCGACTTTAAGAAGGAATGCAAGGAGCTCTACAAACCTGCAAGCAAGCCGAGTATCGTAACTGTCCCGCCTATGAGTTACGTTGCCGTTCGCGGAAAGGGCGACCCAAATACCGAAGGTGGCGAGTATCAAAACGCCCTGCCGCTGCTTTACGGCATCGCCTATACCGTCAAGATGTCGAAGAAAGGCTCAAGGAGTATCGAGGGCTATTTCGACTTTGTGGTACCGCCGCTCGAGGGTTTCTGGTGGCAAGACTCCCCCGGTAGCGGCATCGATTATGCGCACAAAGACAATTTCAACTATATCTCGTGTATCCGTCTGCCCGATTTCGTCACTCAGGATGACTTTGATTGGGCCGTCGCGGAAGCCACGACCAAAAAGAAACTGGACTTTTCCGCCGTCGAACTGCTTAAAGTTGACGAGGGCCTCTGCGTTCAATGCATGCACACCGGGCCCTACGACAACGAGCCGGCAACCGTAGACGCCATGCATGAATACACGACCGAGCAGGGCTATGTCCCCGACTTCTCAGACACCCGTTTACATCACGAAATCTATCTCTCCGATCCACGCAAGTGTGCGCCGGAGAAACTTAAAACTGTGGTTCGTCATCCTATCAAGCGCGCTGAATAGCGTGGAGCGTCATTTCACGCGCTAGGTTTTAAGCCAGCCAACCAGCCGCCTCCTAGGCCGTCAGGCAATTATCTTGACGCGGCCCGCCGCATCTTATAAGTTTGTTTAGCTAAAGCTGGAAAGCCTCTCAACGATGCGCAACTCCAGCTCTTTTTCTATCAAGAGAGCAAGTGTCGGAAAACAAAATGTCAGAAAGCAGCGCTTCGAGCAGAATCAAACGCTTGGTCAACACCTATAGCGCCCTCGTGCTCATGGGTACTGTCGGAATCCCCGTCGGCGTTATCGTTGGCGCCATCTGCGCGCTCTTTGGTCGCGTGCTTCTGGCGATTGGCACCTTCCGTGACGAGCACATCACTCTGCTCCTTCCCCTCCTCGCCCTCGCGGGCCTTGCCATCGTGTTTGCCTACCGCACTTGGAGCAAGGGCACCGACCGCGGCATGAGCTTAGTATTCGACGTAGGTCACGGACGCGAAGACGCCATCTCCCCGCGTCTGGTGCCGCTCGTTATGCTGAGCACGTGGGGAACGCACCTCTTTGGCGGCAGCGCGGGACGCGAGGGCGTGGCCGTGCAGATCGGTGCAACCGTCTCACATTGGATCGGACGACGCCTACCTTTCCAAGACCCCGGCAACACGTTTTTGCTCATTGGCATGGCCGCTGGCTTTGCCGGACTCTTTCGAACGCCGCTCGCCGCCACGGTCTTTGCTATCGAAGTGCTTGTCGCCGGACGCATGGAATACCGCGCGTTGTTTCCCGCGCTTACGGCTTCACTTGCCGCAAGCATGACCTCCGGCGCCCTGGGGCTCGAGAAGTTCGAGGTCGCCGTTGTCGCTTCGTATGCGCTCGACCCCCCTGGTCTTGGACGGCTTGCGGTGCTGGGCGTTGCGTTTGGCATGGCGGGCGGCGCCTTTGCCTGGTGCCTTGCACATGCCAAGACCCTTGCAGCGCGGCTGCTCCCCAACCCCTATGTGTGCATCGCTGTTATGGGCATCGCGCTATCGGCGATCCTGTTCACGCTGTGGCAGGGACGATACTGCGGACTTGGCACCAACCTGATATCGGCGGCGCTCAACGGTGACGGCAAGGTCGCCATTATGCCTTGGGACTGGGCGCTCAAATTCGCACTCACCATCGCCACGCTTGCCGCAGGATATCAAGGTGGTGAGGTGACGCCGCTGTTCTCCATCGGAGCAAGCCTGGGTGTCGTGCTCGCCGGAATTCTCGGCATGCCCGTCGAGTTCTGCGCCGCGTTGGGCTACGCCGCCGTCTTTGGCGGCGCCACCAACACGCTGCTCGCGCAAATCCTTATCGGTTGCGAGGTCTTCGGTTTCGGTAATCTGCCGGCGTTCTTCATCGTCTGCGTTGTGGCTTACCTATTCAACATGGATAAGTCCATCTACGCCCTGCAGGAGCGGGCGTAGATCGATGTCCAGACAGGTGGTCTCAACCGGAAACGGCGTCCCACTCTGAGGCTGTATTCCGGGGCACGGTTTCCGCTCGGGACGCCATTCGGAAAGCGCATCCCGCTTTAAAACAGAATTCCGGGACGTGGTTTCCGTCTGAGCCTCCATTCGGAAAGCGTGTCCCGTTCTTTCAGGGCGTCTTGGCTATGCAAAGTGCCCGAACGTTAGTCCTCGTACGCGCCCTCAAGCCGAAGCAGCCACTCCTTGCGGTCGAGGCCGCCGGCATATCCGTTGAGCGAACCATCGGCGGCAACCACGCGATGGCACGGCACAATAATCGAAACAGGGTTGCGAGCGACCGCAGCCCCCACCGCACGAGGAGACACAACGGGCGCTTCGTTTCCCGGTACACGATGTCGAGCCGCAACACGCTGGGCAATCTCGCCATACGTGGCGACCTCGCCACGCGGAATAGAAAGCAGCTCGTACCAAACTTCACGCTGAAACGCCGTGCCAATTAAATGCAACGGCGGCGTAAACCGAGGTTCCTGCCCTGCAAAATAAGCATTCAGCCAAGCCCAGGAACGCTCAAGCACCGAAGACGCCGCACCATTTGCAGGACTTACCGACGACATGCCGCCAGTACCGGAAACCGCATCGACGCCTTCAACACGTTCGGAGTCTTCCCGGAGAAGCGTAGAGCCAAAGTGCTCCTGTCCCTCAAACCAAAGCCCCGTCAGACCGCGGCCATCAGCGGCAAGCAAGATTTCGCCCAAAGGCGAAGCGAACGTCGTCGTGACCACCAGCGGCTCCTTTCAAAACTCCGCAACATAATACCGCGAATTGTGCAGACAACCCCAATCGACCCCAAAGTCACCCAAGGCAGCAGGCGCGCAGCGCCGCAGCTGCCGCACGACCCCAAAGTCCCCGCAGGCAGCAGGCGCAACGCGCCGCAGCTGCCGGCCGCGCTCCGCAGTCCCCCAAGGCGGCAGGCGCAAGGCGCCGAGGCCGCCGCCAGGACCAGGGCCCGCAACAGCCACGCGCCCCCACATCAGCCCAGCGGCCCCAACCAACAACGACCCCATCGCAGGTCGCTCGCAGCCGAGTCACCGCAGGCGGGGGCCGGGCCTAGTTTTCAGAACACTCCGCAGACCAGTGTGGCGCCTTGTCCGCGGCTCCGAAGGAGCAGGACAAGGCGCCACACATGGTCGAGGACGTTCTGAAAACTAGGCCCGGCCCCCGCCGGACAGGTCGCACTACTCGCAGAGCAGCTTAGCAATCTGGACGGCGTTGGTTGCCGCGCCTTTACGGATTTGGTCGCCGCAGCACCAGAAGGTGATGCCGCGCGCGGCCTCGGGGTTCGAGATATCGCGGCGCACACGGCCGACCCAAATCAGGTCCTGGTCGGACGTATCCATCGGCATGGGGAAGCGATCATGTGCATCTTCGGCGCTCATGTCGTCAACCAGCTTGACGCTGGGAGCGGCGGCCAGCGCAGCACGGGCCTCCTCGACCGTAATATCGCGCTCAAACTCGAGCGTAATGCTCTCGGAATGCGAACGCAGCACGGGCACGCGCACGCAGGTGCAGTTCACGCGCAGCTCGGGCAGATGCATGATCTTACGGCCCTCGTTTTGCAGCTTCATCTCCTCGGAGGTAAAGCCCTCCTCCTTGACACCGCCGATCTGCGGAATCAGGTTACTCGCCAGTTGGGCGGCAAAAGCGCGCGGCTCGGGAATCTCCTCGCCACGGCCCAGGGCGGCAAGCTGTGCTTCGAGCTCGGCCATACCGAGGGCACCGGCGCCCGAAGCCGCCTGGTACGTCGAGACGATCATGCGCTTCACGCCGGCGAGCTGATGCAGCGGCCACGTGGGAACCAGACCGATGATAGTCGCGCAGTTGGGGTTGGCGATAAGGCCATGATGCCACTTGATGTCGTCGGCATTAATCTCGGGCACGACCAGCGGCACCTTGGGATCCATGCGGAAGGCGTGGCTGTTGTCGACCACAACGGTGCCGCGCTTGACGGCCTCGGGTAGCAGCTCCTTCGCGATATCGTCGCCGGCGGCTCCAAGCACGATATCGCAGCCCTCAAAGGCCTCGGGGCAAGCTTCCTCAATCATGATCTGCTCGCCGCGGAACTCAACGGCCTTGCCCGCGGAGCGTGCACTTGCCAGCAGCTTGAGCTTGCCAACTGGAAACTCCTGCTCGTTGAGACACTCGAGCATCTGGGTGCCCACGGCTCCCGTCGCGCCCAAAATAGCAACCGTGTACTGTTTCATGCTTCCCCCTTTAAAGGTTATGGCTATTGCCCGCACGCCGAGCAGGCCGGATATTCTTGCCCAGTTTATACAAGAACGGGGCGGATACAAAACCCGCCCCGTCGAAACGAAACCGAAACGAAACGCCCCGCTGTAGATTTTTGAGACATGACTTAAAAATCTAGCGAGATAGCAGCTACTTGTGCAGCGCAGCCAGAGCGGGCTCGAGCGGCTCGGCGGACTCCAGGTCAGAGACCTTCACAATGCCGTTCTCGTCGGAGAAGGCACGGTAAATGGTCTGGATCGCCAGGTCAAAGTCCTTCTCCTCGACGCCGATAATGATGTTGATCTCGTCGCAGCTCTGCGAAATCATGCGCACGCTCACGCCGGCCTGGCCAAGCATGCCAAACAGATGGCCCGAGATACCTGCACGGCCGCGCAGGTTACGGCCGACGGTCGCGATGAGCGCCAAGCCCTCGACAACCTCGATCTCGAGCGGCTCGACCTCCTGCTGGATGTCGCCCACGAGTGAGTACAGCGAATCGTGCACATCCTGCTCCTGCACCACGGCGCCAAAGCGGTCGACACCGGTGGGCATGTGCTCGACGGAAACGTCATAGCGCTCGAAGACCGAAAGCGCGCGGCGCATAAAGCCGACACGGGGCTTGGTACGGTCGCGAGCCACGTTGATGGCGACAAAACCGCGCTTGCCGGTCACGCCGGTAATGATGGGCTCTGCCTCGCCCTCGTCAGCCGTCTCGCTAATGATGGTGCCGGGGTCCTGCGGCGCATTGGTGTTCTTGATGACCAGCGGAATACCAGCCTCACGCACAGGGAACACGGCCTCCTCGTGCAGGACGCTTGCACCCATGTACGAAAGCTCACGCAGCTCCTCGTAGGTAACGCGCGCAATGGGCTGAGCCTCGGGAACAATACGCGGATCGGCAGAATAGAAGCCCGAGACGTCGGTCCAGTTCTCGTACAGGTCGGCGCCCAGGCACTTGGCCAGGATCGAGCCCGAGATATCGCCACCGCCTCGATCGAGCAGCTTGATTTGGCCCTCGCGCGTCGCGCCGTAGAAGCCAGGCATAACGAAGCCGCCCTGCTGGCCATACTCCTGCACCAGCTCGGAAGTGCGATTCATGCTGAGCGTACCGTCGTGATGGAACGCCACAACCGTCGCGGCGTCCAGGAACGGTAAGCCCAGGTACTCGGCCATCAGGCGAGCGGTAAAGTACTCGCCACGGCTCACAAGCTCCTCGGTGGAGTAGCCGCCCGAGCGGGCGCGCTCGGCAAAGGCCGCGAACTCCTCACGGATGGGATAGGTGAGCTCCAGCTCGTCAGCGATATCAAAATAGCGCTGGCCGATGTCCTCGAGCAGCTCCTCACACGACACGTGGTACTTAACGTGCGCATTGACCAGATAGAGCAGGTCGGTCACCTTGGTGTCGCCCTTAAAGCGGCGACCGCAGGCAGAAACCACCACAAAACGGCGGGCAGGGTCGGCGTCGACAATGGCCTTAATCTTCTTGAAGTGTTCGGCGTCGGCGACCGACGAGCCGCCAAACTTGGCAATCTTAATCATGGGCTTGAGGTTACCTTTCTAAAAAGCCTCTGCGAACCTACTTTGCGCGCTCTGATACCATGGTTTCACCGATTGGGACCAAGGCATCCGAGGAGCAGTGTTATATGGGAACTTATCATAGTACACGAGGACGCACTTTATCGTGCTCAAGTAAGGTGGCAATCCGTACCGGCATCGCTCCCGACGGGGGTTTGTTTGTCTCGGACGAGCTGGGCACCCAGCAGGTCGATATCAGCTCGCTTGCAGATAAATCGTACTTTGAAATCGCTCAAGATGTGTTGGGAATGTTACTGAATGATTACACGGCCGAAGAAATTTCGGCGTGTGTCGACGAGGCATACCGCGGCACGTTCGCGAGTGAGGAGGTTACGCCGCTCGTCAAACTCGACGCTGCGCCGGGCGCTGACGCCCCTCAGACCTATGTGATGGAGCTCTTTGGCGGCCCCACAAGCGCCTTCAAGGACGTCGCCCTGCAGATGCTCCCCCGTCTGATGGCCCGCACTTCCGCCAAGGACGGCGGCGCCGAGCGCATCATGATCGTCACCGCCACGTCGGGCGACACCGGCAAGGCCGCACTCGCCGGTTTTGCCGACGCGCCGGGCACGGGCATCACCGTCTTTTATCCCGAGGGCAAAGTCAGCCGCGTGCAGAATCTGCAGATGTCCACGCAGGAGGGCGATAACGTCGCCGTCTGCGGCATCCGCGGCAACTTTGACGACGCCCAGAGCGCCGTCAAGCGCATCTTTGCCGATAAGGAGCTTGCCGAGCGCCTGGAGGCCGCTGGCACTGTGCTTTCGAGCGCCAACTCCATCAATGTCGGCCGTCTGGTACCGCAGGTCGTCTACTACTTTGCCGCCTATGCGCAGCTGCTGCGCGCCGGCGCCATCGAGGCCGGCGACGCCGTTGAGTTCTGTGTGCCCACCGGCAACTTTGGCGATATCCTGGCCGGCTACTACGCCAAGCGCATGGGTCTGCCCGTCGCCAAACTCGTCGTGGCCAGCGACAAGAACAACGTGCTCGCTGACTTCCTGACCACCGGCGTCTACGACCGCAACCGTCCGTTCTTCACGACCATTTCGCCGTCGATGGATATCCTTATTAGCTCTAATCTGGAGCGCATGCTCTACTTCCTGTCCGACGGCGACTGCGAGCTCGTTGCCGGCCTTATGGAGCAGCTTGCCCAGACCGGTCGCTACGAGGTGCCTGCCGAGCTGCTGGCCAAGATCCAGAGCGTATTTGGCTGCGGCTGGGCCAGCGAGGACGAGGTTCGCGCCGCCATCAAGAGCTGCTGGGATGCCAACGGCTACGTGATCGACCCGCACACCGCTTGCGGCTATCACGTCTTTGAGCAGGTCGCCCCCACCGAGGGTGCCAAGGCCCGCGTGCTGCTTTCGACCGCCAGCCCCTACAAGTTCCCGCGCGCCTGCTGCGATGCCCTGGGCCTCGACGTTCCCGAGGACGACTTTGAGGCCATGCGCGTGCTCGAGCAGGCAACCAACACGGTCGCCCCAGCCCAGCTCGCCGAACTCGAGTCCAAGCCCGTCCGCTTCGAAGACGTCTGCGACGTCGATGAGATGGCCAGCTACGTAGAGCAGGCTGCAAAAAAGATAGCAACCAACTAAACCCCTTATAAGGCGCCGGCGAAAGCCGGCGCACCTTCTTTTATCAGATACCTACCGGGATGATGACGAACGTGCATAGCGTGCCTGGCTGTTTAGTTCGTCGCGAGTTCCGCACGCAAAGGAAAGCACTTAATGTGCTTTCCGTCTTGCGCAGGACTGCCCGAGCAGCGAACTAAACAGCCAGGCACGCCAGGAGGACTCACATGATCAAGATCACCGTCCCAGCAACAAGCGCCAACTTGGGCATTGGCTACGATACCCTCGGCATGGCCGTCAGCCTCTACTCGCACTTCACCTTCGAGCGCGCCGACAAACTCACCATCACGGGCTGCCCCGAGGAATTCCAAAACGAGAACAACCTGGTCTACGTGAGCTTTGTCGATGCACTGGCTGCATGGGGCGAGCCGGCTTTTCCCGTTGCCATCGACATCCAGACCGACGTGCCCGTCGCCCGCGGCCTGGGCTCCAGCTCCACCTGCGTCGTCGCCGGCATTATGGCCGCCGCCGCACTGACAGGCCACACCGTCGACCGCGCCGAGCTGGTTCGCATTGCCACCGAAGTCGAGGGCCATCCCGATAACGTCGCCCCCGCTATCCTGGGCGGCGCCGTCTGTTCCTTTACGCCGACCGATTCGCTCCCCCAGTGCCTGCGCTACGAGGTGAGCGATCGCCTGCGTTTTATTACCGTGATTCCGCCCTACGAGGTGCATACGAGCGAGGCGCGCAAGGTTGTGCCGCAGGAGATTCCACTCTCCACCGCCGTGTGGCAGATGGGCCGCATCGCCGGCATGACGCGCGGCTTGGAGACTGGTGACCTCGACCTGATTGCCGCCGCCAATGACGACCGCATCCAGGAACCCTATCGTCGCCGTCTGATTCCCGACTACAACGCCGTGCGCGACACCTGCCTTAACGGCGGCGCCAAGACCATCTGGATCAGCGGCTCGGGCTCGACTCTCATGGCCGTGACTGACGACACCATCGTGGCAAAGTTCCTGCAGGTCAAGCTGCGCGAGCAGTTCCCTAAGTGTGATACGCATATTCTGGCGTGCGACACGGAAGGCGCCCAGATCGAATACCTGTAGTCGCCGTCCCGTATACTCGCCGGGGAGGCCAGGGGCTTTGCCCCCAAATCGTCCTCGGACATGGCAGGACCCCCGCTGCGCACTTCGTGCGGCGGGGGTCCTGCCGTCCTGCGGAAAGATTTGGGGGCAAAGCCCCTGGCCTCCCCTACGTTCACTTCGCTGGCGGCGGCTACAGGGACCTACACTCTGTAAAAGCGCCGGGCTGATAGTTGCTTTTATTGGTAGGGGCTCTTGCTAGGTAGGGACACTTACTAGTGACAGGCTTCGCCTGTGCGCTTGGTTTACGCTGCGCTGGTTTCTTTGTATTCGAAGACTGGTTCTAGGAGGTCTTCGATGTTGCAGTGGAGGGCTTTTGCTATGGCTCTTACGCTTGTTACCGAAGCTTCATTGATGTTTCTCTGGCGCTGCTCGTACATTTGGATTGAGCGGAGTGACACATCCGATTCGTATGCCAGATCTTGTTGGGTTTTCTTGAGCCTCTTTCTTGCTAACGCAAGCTTGGTTTGCCTGGACGCTTTTTTCGCCATATCGCAGACGAGGCGAGCCACGCGTTCCTCCGAGGCTTCGTGCCAGGGGTAGTACAGACTGCGTAGCACATCGAATGGAACGACATGCAGCAAATCTTCGAAAGACTCTCCTAGGCGCCACTGAAGGTATGCCAATATCCAGCCTGTCCAATATTCCGGTGTCTTTTCGAATCGGTAGGTTCGATTTGGCATCGGCCTCGATTGATAGCCCGACCTTTCGGCGATAAGCGCGAACAGCTCAACGCCCGATTTTCCCGACACTACCCATGCGTTGCCGCATTCGAACTCGCGAGCTACGCCGCTCAAGCAAAAGAGTTCAGCAACTTCCGATCCTTCTGCTCCATAATCGTTAACGGCATAGTCAAAGCAGTCGCCGAGATTGTTCATTGCGTCCTCGAGGTAGTAGACGGGGTATGTCCTACTCGGCCCACGATCCGTTAACTCTTGGATCATTTAAATCAACCCTCCCTGCCATCAAATCCCTAATGTCGACACCATCAGAGTCAAGATATCACCCTAGTGACAGTCCAGTATTAACTATCACTAGGGCGATATGCTCAAAAGCTTTTGCCAAGAGCCCTTATTAGAGGCAGGCCTCGGCGATGCGCTTTTTGAGCTCGTCGATGCCGGCGCCGGTCTGAGAGCTTGTGATGATCACGTTCTCGGCCGAAACGTTGAGCTGTTTTTTGATGGCTGCTGCTTGGCGGGCCTGTTGGGTGCGGCTGAGCTTGTCGGCCTTGGTGAGGCAGACGATAAAGTTGAACTCGTTGCCCTGCAGGTAGTCAATCATGTCGTGATCGAGCTTGCTCGGGTCGTGACGAATATCCACCAGCGACACAACCAGGTTAAAGCTACGCTCCGAGTCGAAGAAGTCGCCGATAAGCTCGGCCCAGCGGTCGCGCTCGGCCTTGGAGCGACGCGCGAAGCCGTAGCCCGGCAGGTCCACAAAGTGCACGTCGTCGGCCTCGAAGAAATTGATATTGCTCGTCTTGCCCGGCGTACTCGAAACCTTGACCAGGTTCTTGCGACCAAAGAGCTTGTTCATAATCGACGACTTGCCCACGTTGGAGCGGCCAACAAAGCTCACCTCGGGACAGGTGGACTCAGGGATCTGCGAAACCTTGCCGTAGCTGGCGACGAACTTGGCAAGCTGGTAGTTAATTGAATCGGCCATGGACACTCCTTGGTCGTAGGTTCTTACAAAACGGGCGTGCTATTGCGCGGCGGCGATATGACGAACGATGTCAAGCGTGATACCGCTCGCGGTGCGAGCGTACTCGTCCAGATCGAACTCGCGCTCGCAAAACGCGTCATATGCCTCGTCGCAATTATCGCTGATAGCGCGCAGCACCAGGCAATCGACACCATTCTTGGCCGCGATGTGCGCAATTGCCGCGCCCTCCATCTCGACGCAATCGGCATGCGTGGCCTCAATCGCAGCGTTACGCATGGCGTCACCCGTAACAAAGCGGTCACCCGTGGCGATAGTGCCACACAGGAACTGCTTGGGGTCCTTCTCCGCAGAATTCTCATCCGCCGAGGTATCCACAAATCCATGCTCGGCAAGCACGGCGGCGGCAACATCAACCAACGCCGGCGTCGAGGCAAACTCCTCGAGCCCCGGCGCGGACTCGGCGATGAGTGCCGTATCGGTATCCAGATAGCGCAGGCACTTGCCTATAACCACGTCGTTAATATGGAGTTTAGGGTTTAGGCCGCCCGCAATACCCGAAAACACAACGGCCTGCGGGGCGTATTTGCTGATGAGATGCTGCGTTGCGGCAGCGGCGTTCACGGTCCCCATGCCTGCCGTCGTGGCGACTACCGTCAGACCCGAAAGCCCACCGTTCACAACGGTCAAGCCCGCCTCCTGCGACTCATGCGCGCCACTCAGCTCTTCCTTAATCTGCGCAACCTCTTTTTCGAGTGCGCCTATGATCGCGATGGTTGCCATGCCATCCCCCAAATCCGTGCAAATTGCTTATCCACGGTATGGTACCAGCATTTTGACTCAACCGCGCAATACGAAGCCGCTAGACCACCGCAGCGCGGGTATCGTAGAGGAGCAAAAGACTTGCTAGCCGATGGCGTTTTTTAGCTCCGCGCGGCGCTTTTTCATGCCGGTCATAACGGCATTACGCAATTCGGGCATGCGCGCGGTATCCATCTGGGGCACGCCCTCGAGCTTATAGGGAATGCCCAGTTGCTCGTACTTGACGACACCCATCGTGTGATACGGCAGCATTTCCAGGCCCACCACGTTGTGCCATGGAGCGATGAGGCGACCGAGCTTCTCGCACTCCTCCACCGTGTCGGTAATGCCCGGCACCACCACGTGACGGATAACGACCTTGATCTTGCGACGTGCAAGCTCATCGCCAAACGCCAGGATGCGTGCGGGATCACAACCGGTCAGCTTTTTATGCTCGACCGGGTCGGCATGCTTAATATCGAGCAGTACCATGTCGGTCTCGTTGAGCACGGCATCAAACTTCTCGGGATGACCGGGATCAAACGCATACCCGCAGCTGTCAAGGCAGGTATGGACGCGGCCATCGGGATTGTTGTGCATTGCCCGGAACAGATCGGCTAAAAACGAAGGCTGCAGGAGCGGCTCGCCGCCGGACACCGTAATGCCACCGCTGCGATAGAACTCGTGGTTACTCTGGAACTCATCCATCAGGTGTTCGACGGTCACCATGGTGCCGCCGTTGACCGACCAGGTATCGGGATTGTGGCAATACGCGCAGCGCATGGGACAGCCCTGAACAAACACCACAAAGCGGATGCCGGGTCCGTCGACCGTTCCCATCGTTTCAATCGAATGTACGCGGCCCAGGGCAAACGCGGAGTCCTCGGGACGAGCGTCCACACCCTCGAGCGTCATCTCAGCCATTCCCGCTACCTTGCCTCTCATTGGTTTTAGTTACATAAATGCCAGAGCCATTCTAGCCCATACGCATGATGGTGAAACGGTTTAGTGGTCAATTGGGTTGTTCTATTTGGCCCCACACAAAAGCGACGGGAAGGTTGTCACAACCCACCCGCCGCCGAGGCAATAGATATCGATAGACGCCAGGCCTTACGCCTTAAGCGTAAGCACCGCGCCGAAGGCGGTCGGGCCGCAATGGCTCGAGATGACGCCGCCGACCTGAGTCCAGGTAACGTCCCTAAAGCCCAGGTCATGCGCATAGACTTCCATGTCATCGCGCAGCTCCTGGGAAAGGCCCACCGAATACGCCAGGCCAATGTGCGAGTAGTCAATCTCGCCCTTCGCAACCATGTGGTCAATAAAGGCACGGGCGCATTTGAGCATAGAGCCGCGGAACTTCTTGGTTGCCACGAACTTGCCGCCCGTCACCTCAATGCAGGGCTTAATCTTGAGCAGATGGGCGCCTAGGAACGCGACGTTGGACAAACGACCGCCTGCCTTAAGGAAGGCAAGGTCGGTAGGAACAAAGCCCAGCAGCACACGGTCCATGACGGAATTCGTAAAAGCAAAGATCTCGTCGACGGTGGCATCGGGGTGAGCCTCGATGTATTTGGCGGTCTCGACGACAACGAGCGACTGGCCAACCGAAACAAAACGCGTGTCCATGGAGAACACGTAGTCGCGCCCCTTAGCTGCAATCTTGGAGGACTGATGTGAGCAGGTCGTGACTTCGGAGTACGCAAGATGCAGGATGGTCGCGTCGGGCTGCTCGGCATGGATGCGGTCGTACACGCGGGAGAAATCTGCCGGCGCGCAACCGCTGGTCCTGGGCATCACGCCAAACTCGTTGCAGCGCGAATAAATCTCGAGCGGATCGATCGAACCATCCTCAACGGTCTCGTCACCAATCGTAACATGCATGGGCACGCGCACGATGCCGTAGCGCTCACAGAGCTCCGGCGTCACATCCGACCCAGACTCGACCACGATTACGTGCTTGCCCATTAATATCACGACCCATCTCAACATTGGCTTTTCAATACATGGCACGCGCCGCCGCACTGTTGCACAACAGCGTCCAAGCGCCAAAGAGACGCCGCCCCTTGCACACAACAAAGGACAGCGTCTCCCTGGATAACTCCGTGCTTATCTGAGATTCTAC
>SAMEA3387436__coassemble_1081_pt1 | contig 101758 bp, 93 predicted proteins | sample SAMEA3387436__metabat2_high_PE_024 | metagenome-assembled genome bin SAMEA3387436 (sample SAMEA3387436) | Felis catus | biome: Faeces | place: United Kingdom | collected 2012 | reverse complement strand
TTGTGCCTCCGATGCGAAATAAATCGCTCAGATATTACTGATAATCGACGACGTCGATCCAGTTCTTCAGGAACTCATCGTTCACGTTGCGCTTACGAGCGAGCTCGGAAGCGGCGACGATGCTCGTCCACTGACGCACGACCTGCATGGGCATGTCGGCGCGGTCGCAGTAGAGCTCCAGGTAGGCCTCGGCCTGGTCCTTGCTGTTGAGGGCGAAGAGCAGGTAGGTGGTGGCAACATCGGCAGCAGGGGAGCCCTGGGTGGCGTGTGCCCAGTCGCACACATAGAGCTGGTCGTCGTCGCCGACGATGACGTTGGAGGGGTTGAAGTCGCCGTGGCAGACCTTGAACTCCTTGGTCATGCCGTCCAGACGCTCCTGAAGGTTGTAGCGCGTGGTGGCATTGAGCTGATCAAGGCTGTCGATCATGCGGGCGAACTTGTCGCGCTGACGGTTAAGCAGCGGGGAGGTGTAGCCGTGGATCTCAATCTGGAGGTCGACGAACATCTCGAGGTACTCACCAAAGCGCTGGGGCTCGGCAGTCATCTTCTCGGCAAGGGTGGTGCCCGGAACCTTCTCGGTCACGAGCGCCCAGCCGTTGGCGTTCTCGAGCTGGGAAACCTCGAGAGCCTTGGGGCTGCGGATGCCGCACTCATTGATGCGGGCAAGATTCAAAGCCTCGTTGAACACGTCGGAGACAGGCTTGGTCTCGTTAAAGACCTTGACGATCTTGTCGCCCAGGTCGTAAACGACCTTGTTGCCACGGCGGACGAGTTCGGTCTTGGAATCGGGTAGCAGCATGGTTGCATCCTTTCAACGATGCGATAGAAGCGACGGCGGGGGTGTGTGAAACACCCGTGCACCCCCGCCGTTAAAAACCGTGCTAAAACTAGCAGACGGCGTAGTCCTGAGGCTCACGGCCGTAGTAGGCGTCCAGGTAGAGCTCTTTGATCTCGCTCATGAGCGGGTAGCGCGGGTTAGCGCCGGTGCACTGGTCGTTGAATGCCTGCTCGGTCATCTCGTCGAGGGTGTCGAGGAAGTACTGCTCGTCAACACCGTAGTCGGCGATGGTCTTCTTGACACCGATGAAGTCCTTGAGCTCCTCGAGCTTCGTGATGAAGTTCTCGAAGACCTCCTTGTCGTCCTTGCCCTCGATGCCGCAGTACTTGGCCATTTCGGCGTAGTTGTGCAGCGCGTTGGGGTAAGGATACTGGGAGAAGGTACCCATCTTGACGGGAGCCTCGGCGGCGTTGTAGCGCATGACGCGGGTCAGGATGACGGCGTTTGCGAGGCCGTGGGGCAGGTGATGGAAGGCGCCGAGCTTGTGGGCCATGGAGTGGTTGAGGCCCAGGAAGGCGTTGGCGAAGGCCATACCGGCCATGCAGGACGCGTTGTGCATCTCCTCGCGGGCATGCGGGTCCTTGGCGCCGTTCGTGAAGCTGGAGGGCAGGTTCTCGAAGACGAGCTTAGCAGCGCGCTCGGAGAGGCCCTTGGTGTAGTCGGAAGCCATGATGGAGACGTAAGACTCGATGGCGTGGGTCATGACATCGATGCCGGAGGCAGCGGTCAGGCCGCGCGGAGCGGTCATGCAGTTGTCGGCGTCGACGATAGCCATGTTGGGGAGCAGCGCGTAGTCGGCGAGCGGCCACTTGATGCCGGTCTCCTTATCGGTGATGATGGCGAACGGCGTGCACTCGGAGCCGGTACCCGAGGAGGTCGGGACGGCGACGAAGTAGGCCTTCTTGCCCATCTCGGGGAAGGTGAAGATACGCTTGCGGATGTCCATGAAGTCCATGGCCATGTCCTCAAACTTGCACTCGGGGTGCTCGTACATCATCCACATGATCTTGCCGGCGTCCATAGCGGAGCCACCGCCGACGGCGATGATGACGTCCGGCTCAAAGAGAGCCATCTGCTTGGCGCCGCGACGTGCGCACTGCAGCGACGGATCGGGCTCGACGTCGTAGAAGCAGTCGTGGGCAATGCCCATCTCGTCGAGCTTGGCCTCGATGGCGCGGGTGTTGCCATTCTTGAAGAGGAACTGGTCGGTGACGATGAAGGCGCGCTTCTTGCCCATGACGTTGCCCAGCTCGTCGAGGGCGACGGGCGTGGAACCCTTCTTGAAGTAGACCTTCTCGGGAGCGCGGAACCACAGCATGTTCTCACGGCGCTCGGCCACAGTCTTAACGTTGATCAAGTGCTTCACCCCAACGTTCTCGGAGACGGAGTTGCCGCCCCAGGAGCCGCAGCCCAGGGTCAGAGACGGCTTCATGCCAAAGTTGTACAGGTCACCGATGCCGCCGTGCGAGGACGGGGTGTTGATGACGATGCGGCAGGCCTTCATGACGTGCTCGAACAGGCTAATCTTCTCGGCCTGAGCGGGGTGCACGTACAGAGAGGCGGTGTGGCCCGGGCCACCGGCGAGCACCAGGTGCTCGGCCTTGTCGACGGCCTCCTGGAAGTCCTTGGCGTGGTACATGGCCAGGACCGGGGAGAGCTTCTCGTGGGAGAACTCCTCCTTGGCGGGGTCGGTGGAGGTGACCTCGGCGATCAGGATCTTGGTCTTGGCGGGAACCTCGATGCCGGCGAGCTCGGCGATCTTAGCGGCAGCCATGCCGGGGATGCGGTGATCGAGAGCGCCGTTCTTGAACATGGCGGCACGCAGGGCCTCCATCTCGGCACCCTGCTTGACGAAGTAGCAGCCGCGCTTCTGGAACTCGGCCTTGACCTGGTCATAGATGGTGTCGATGACGGTCACGGACTGCTCGGAAGCGCAGATCATGCCGTTGTCGAAGGTCTTGGAGTGGATGATGGAGTTGACGGCGAGCAGCACGTCGGCGGTGTCGTCGATGACGACCGGGGTGTTACCGGCGCCAACGCCCAGGGCGGGCTTACCCGAGGAGTAAGCGGCCTTGACCATGCCCGGGCCACCGGTGGCGAGGATGATGTCGACGTCGCGCATAACCATGTTGGTCAGCTCGATGGAGGGGACATCGACCCAGCCGATGATGCCCTCGGGGGCGCCGGCCTTGACGGCGGCGTCAAGCACGAGCTTGGCGGCGGCGATGGTGCACTTGGCGGCAGCCGGGTGCGGGGAGATGATGATGGCGTTGCGGGTCTTCAGGCTGATCAGCGTCTTGAAGATCGCGGTGGAGGTGGGGTTGGTCGTCGGGATGACGGCGCCCACGATGCCGATGGGCTCGGCGATCTTGGTGATGCCGTAAGCCTCGTCGCGCTCCAGGACACCACAGGTCTTGGTGTTCTTGTAAGCGTTGTAGATGTACTCTGCGGCGTAGTGGTTCTTGATGACCTTGTCCTCAAGAACGCCGCGGCCGGTCTCCTCGATGGCCATCTTCGCCAACGGGATACGAGCCTTGTTGGCGGCCATGGCGGCCTCATAGAAGATCTTGTCGACCTGCTCCTGCGTGTACGTAGCAAAAAGCGCCTGGGCCTCTCGCATCTGAGCGAGCTTAGCCTCAAGCGCCTCTACGTTGTCCACAATTGCGGGAGTAGTGTTTTCCGGTGACTTTTTCACCATTTGTGTCTCCTTGCGATCGGAGATTTACCCTACGCCTTGCATGATAGCAAGAAATTATTCGGCGAACGGTAAGATTCCTGTAAAAGGCACACTAAAACGCTTCAACCAGATGAAACGATTCAACTAAATCTATCTGCCAAATGCATCGCCCCGCTCATTGGGGACAGACTTACATGAGTATTTCAATGGGAAAACGGGGAGAACGGGACATCTGTTTGACAATCGCTATTCGCGGGTCGCGGTTGAGTCGGACACGCAGGCGGTGCAGCTGCTCGACTATATTCATCTCAATCCCGTGAAAGGTGCGCTTGACTCGCTCGAGGCGTACCGCTGGTCAAGCTATAAGGCGTATCAGCTGGGCTATGATCCCTTTGACATCTGTGATGCGGCCCCTATGCTCGATATTGTCGGAGGCTCCCGTTGCTATTGCGAGCATCTCGAGGAAGTTGCCGGGCGCATCTGGTCAATGGAGGTTCTTCCACGCCGGCGGATCCCCGATGAGGAGGCCCTTTCCGTTGCGCGCGAAGTTCTGCCGAGCATAGATCCTGCACTGCTCAAAGCCCTGCCACGCCCCGAACGCGATGCGTGTCTGCTGAGGCTCAGGCGGGCGCATCTCACGGTCAAGCAAATTGCCCGTATCACCGGCATCGGCGCTACAAGCGCGACCAAGGCAACTGCAGGCTGGAAGGATGCTGCGTGAGGCAGAGGCCGGAGCCAGTCAGTGCGCCGCATGCGTGCTTCATGTCTGTCCCCAATGCGTGAAAGCACTCATGTAAGTCTGTCCCCAATGAGTGCAAAAAAGCGCCCTCCGTAGGGGAGGGCGCTTTTGGTAAGTTCTATGTGAACGCGAGGTCTTTGACCCGGAGAGTCCGAGGTACTTGTTGGTAAGACCTTATTTAGGAGCGCGCAACCTTGCCGGACTTGAGGCAGGTGGAGCAAACGTTCATCTTGCGACGGTGACCATCGACGACGACGTAGACACGCTGGATGTTGGGGCGGAACTTACGGTTGGTGACGCGGTGAGAGTGGCTGATGGAGCGACCGGCAACGGGGTGCTTACCGCAAACTTCGCAAACTTTGGACATAACTGACCCTCCTTGGGCGACAAACGAACATGTCGCGTTAACAAACAAGCCTGAACTATAGCACAGAAGCAGCTCCCTGTGCGCAATCTACACAGAGATATTCCTCTTTTGGCGATAGTGCCCACGCTACGGCCCTGGACGTAGATCCGATTTGCGTGCAGCAGAGGGGATTATGCCAGCTCGAACCAAGGTTTTCAAGCTCGTCCCACAAATATATATAGGTTTATGGAGTGTTGGGCTCCGTTTACGGATTGCTCTGTATTTATGCTCGCAATTAAGCTCGAGGTTGGCTACACTATTCTGTGACCATTAAAGGGGTACGAGATACCCACATGGAATTACATTGCTGCCAAAGAGCAGCCCTTCCTGTGGGTGTCTGGTCCGCTTTGAGCGGTCGGGCATCTATTTTTTTGACTGTGTCAGCAGCCAAGACATGTGAGGAAGGAGATCGATGGGCACGACTTCCCCCAAGGCGGTCATCATGGACGAGACCGCCGTCAATCGAGCGATGACCCGCATCGCGCACGAGATTCTCGAGCGCAACGAGGGCTGTGAAGACCTCGCTCTGGTCGGCATCGTCACGCGCGGCGACCTTCTGGCAAAGAAGCTCGCCGAGGAGATCAAGGAGATCGAGGGCGTCGACGTTCCGCTCGGCAGCCTGGACATCAGCTTCTACCGCGATGACTATGCGACCAATTTCGCTCCCGCGATCCACGCTACCAACATTCCCTTCAGCGTCGACGGCAAGCGCGTCGTGCTGGTGGACGACATCCTGTATACGGGCCGTACCATCCGCGCCGCTCTTGATGCCGTCATGGACCTGGGCCGTCCGAGCCGCATCGAGCTGGCAGTCCTCGTTGACCGCGGCCACCGCGAGCTCCCCATCTCGCCGGACTTTGTCGGCAAGAACGTTCCCTCGTCGCATGAGGAGAACGTGCACCTATATATGAAAGAAGTCGACGGCCGCACCGCCGTCGAGATTAACGACGTCGCGCCGGGTTCCCACGTGGGCTCCGCGCCGCTGGGAGGTGAGTAGTACCGTGGCGTTCAACCATAAGCACCTGATCGACATTACCGAGTACTCCGAAGAGGACATCAAGCTCATCCTCGAGACCGCCAAGGCGTTCTCCGAGGTCAACGAGCGTGCGATCAAGAAGGTCCCCACGCTCAAGGGCAAGACCATCGTCAATATGTTCAACGAGCCCTCGACGCGCACCCGTAGCTCCTTCGAGCTCGCCGAGAAGCGTCTTTCGGCCGACAGCCTCAACTTTGGCGGCTCCTCGACCTCCACGGTCAAGGGCGAGAGCCTCGTCGACACCGTCGAGACCCTCAACGCCTACAAGATCGACTGCATCGTCGTGCGCGATAAGCACGCCGGTGCTCCCTACATCGTCACGCAGAACTCGCCCGCGAGCGTCATCTGCGCCGGTGACGGCAAGCACAACCATCCCACGCAGGCCCTGCTCGACCTGTACACCATCTGGGAGCACAAGGGTGACTTCCACGGTCTGAAGGTCGCCGTCGTCGGCGATATCGCGCACTCCCGCGTCTGCGGCTCGCTGATCCCCGCCCTTAAGATCATGGGCTGCGAGACCTACGCCGTCGCCCCCGGCACGCTGCTGCCGCCGGCGCCCGAGGTCCTGGGCTGCGACCACGTGACGAGCGACCTCGATTCCGTCCTGCCCGAGCTGGACGTCGTCTACATGCTGCGCGTGCAGCAGGAGCGTCTCGAGGGTGCCCCGTTCCCGACCATTCGTGAGTACCACAAGCTCTTCGGTCTGACCAAGGACCGCGAGAAGCTCATGAAGCCCGACGCGATTATCTGCCACCCGGGCCCCATCAACCGCGGTGTCGAGTTCGACTCCTATATGGCCGACCACCCGCAACGCTCCGTCATCCTGGAGCAGGTCTACGCCGGTATCTGCGTGCGTATGGCTATCCTGTATCTGCTGCTTGGAGGTGCCGATAATGGCCTTGCTTCTTAAGAATGCCCACGTCGTCGACCCGTCCGTCGAGCTCGACGGTGTCGTTGACGTCCTGATTGACGGCGACAAGATCGCCGAGGTCGGCGAGAATCTCGCCGTCGAGGGAGCCGAGGTCCGCGACCTTTCCGGCAAGTACCTCGTCCCTGGCCTGGTGGATATGCACGTCCACCTTCGCGAGCCCGGCTATGAGGTCAAAGAGGACATCGAGAGCGGCACCCGCGCAGCTGCCAAGGGCGGCTTTACCGGCGTGTGCGCCATGCCCAACACCGATCCCGTCACCGATAACGGCACCGTCGTGGAGTTCGTCAAGTCCCGCGCTGCCGAGGTCGGTCACTGCCGCGTCTATCCGTCGGGCGCCATGACCCGCGGTCTTAAGGGCGAGGCCATGTCCGAGATGGGCGATATGGTCGCCCACGGCGCCGTCGCCTTCACCGACGACGGTCGCGGCGTGCAGGGCGCGGGCATGCTCCGTCGTTGCATGGACTACGGCAAGATGTTCGGCAAGGTCTTTATGAGCCACTGCCAGGACGAGGACTTGGTCGGCCACGGCCAGATCAACGAGGGTAAGGTCTCGACCCGTCTGGCTCTCGAGGGCTGGCCGGCTGCCGGCGAGGAGCTCCAGATCGCTCGCGACATCGAGATCGCCAAGCTGACCGGTGCCAAGCTGCACATCCAGCACATCTCCACCGCTCACGGTCTCGAGCTCGTGCGTGCCGGTAAGGCCGCCGGTGTCCAGGTGACCTGCGAGGCCACCCCGCACCACATGTTCCTGACCGAGAACGACTTGGACGAGACCTACAACACCTCGCTCAAGGTCAATCCGCCGCTGCGCACCAACGAGGACGCCGAGGCCATCCGTCAGGGCGTCATCGACGGCACCGTCGACGTTATCGTCACCGATCACGCTCCCCACACCCCGTGGGAGAAGGCCCGCGAGTTCGAGCTCGCACCCTTTGGTATGATCGGCCTCGAGACCTCGCTGTCGCTCGTACTCACCGAGCTGGTCAACACGGGTAAGATGAGCGTGGGTCGCATGGTCGAGCTCATGGCCATCAAGCCGCGCGAGATCCTGGGCCTCGACCAGGTTCAGGTCAAGGCGGGCTCCGTTGCCGACTTGACCGTGTTCGACGCGTCCGCCACCTGGACGGTTGGCGAGGACGGTTACGAGTCGCGCGCCGAGAACTCCGGTTTCGCCGGCCGCACGCTTACCGGTCGTGCCACCGATGTGTTTGTCGGCGGTAAGCAGACGCTCGCCGACGGCTGCATCTGCTAGCATAGCCTTATCGCTTTTGTGCGCGGTGCCCTTGCGGTGCCGCGCTTTCTGTTCTTTTTGACCATGCAATCGCATGGGGGATTGGAGCGTCTATGCCCACACCTTCCACTGCACGCATGCACGACTTCGAGGTCGTCTCGAACCGGGAGATCGCCGACGGCATCTTCTCGCTCGTCATCTCGGCCCCCAAGCTTGCAAGTGCGCTCAAGCCCGGTCAGTTTGTGAACATTGCCGTGCCCGGCGATGCCTCTTCGCTGCTTCGCGTGCCCTTGAGCTTCTATCGCGCCGACGCCCAGGCCGGTACCGTCGAGCTGTGGTACGCCGTCGTGGGCGACGACACCCGTCGTCTGTCGCAGATGGCCCCCGGCTCCACCTCTAACCTGCTGGGCCCTGGCGGCCGCGGCTGGCTTGTGCCCGAGGGCACCAGGAAGGCGCTGCTCGTGGCGGGCGGCATCGGTGTTCCGCCCGTGCTGTGCCTTGCCGGCATGCTTGCCGAGCAGGGTGTGGCCGTCGACGTGTGCCTGGGCTTTGGCACCGCGTCCAAGGCCGTGGGCATCGATGAGTTCCGCGCGCTGGGCGCCACGGTTAACGTGTGCACCGACGATGGCACGCTGGGCACGCACGGTTTTTGCACCGACCCGGCAGCCGAGCTGCTCGGCGAGGGCGGCTACGACTACGTCGCCAGCTGCGGCCCCGCCGTCATGATGAAGAAAGTCGCCGCCGCTGCCGCCGAGGCCGGTGCGTACTGCGAGGTGTCGCTCGAGCGCATGATGAGCTGTGGCTTTGGCGCCTGCAACACCTGCAATGTCGAGACGGTCGACGGTATGAAGGGTGCTTGCATGTGCGGCCCCGTGTTCGATGCTTCCAAGGTGGTGGTCTTCTAGTGGGTACCGTGAACATGGCCGTCGATTTCGGCGGCGTCAAGATGCAGAACCCCATCAACACCGCAGCCGGTACCTTTGGCTACGGTTGGCAGTTCCAGAACTTCTTTGATGTTTCCCAGCTGGGCGCCATCACCACCAAGGGTTGCGCTGCCGAGCCCTGGCCCGGCAACCCCGCGCCCCGCATGGCCGAGATCCCCGGCGGTATGATCAACTCCGTGGGCCTTCAGAACCCCGGCGTGGCCGCCTTTGCTCGCGAGTCCGGTCCGTGGCTCGAACAGCTGTCCAAGGACGGCTGCCAGGTCATCTGTCAGGTTGCCGGCCACTCCGTTGACGAGTTTGTCCGCGCACTCGAGATGTATGTCGAGCTGTGCCCCTGGGCTGCCGGCTATGAGATCAACGTGAGCTGCCCCAATATCGCCGCCGGCGGTGCCGCCATGGGCTCCTCGCCCGAGGGTGCCTCTGCCGTTATGGCTGCCTGCCGTAAGGTGACCGATAAGCCGCTGTTCGTCAAGATGGCTCCGGTCAACGTCGCCGAGATCGCCAAAGCCCTCGAGGCTGCAGGCGCCGACGGCCTTTCGGTCATTAACTCCATCCAGGGCATGGCCATCGACGTTCATACCCGCAAGTCCCGTGTGGCCAAGCCCAAGGGCGGCCTTTCGGGACCGCTGTGCCACCACATTGCCGTGCGCATGGTCTGGGAGGTTGCCCAGGCCGTCGATATCCCCATCAACGGTGTCGGCGGCGTCATGACCGGCGAGGATGCGGCCGAGTTTATTCTGGCCGGCGCCACCTGCGTGTCGGTCGGCATGGCCAACTTTGTTGATCCGTGCGCCTCGATTAAGATCGCGCACGAGCTCGAGGCCTGGGCCGAGTCCCAGGGCGTAAAGGACATCAACGAACTGGTAGGTGCTTTCGAATGCTAGAGACCGATGCCCGCGACCGCGTAATCGTCGCCCTCGACTGCGATCGTGAGCGTGCGCTCGAGCTTGCCCACGAGCTTTCGGGCCATGCCGCCTGGCTCAAGGTTGGCATGACGCTCTATTACGCCGAGGGTCCCGAGATCGTCAAGACGTTCAAGGACCTGGGCTTTAAGGTCTTCCTTGACCTTAAGTTCCATGATATTCCGCATCAGGTTCGCGGTGCCGCCCGTTCGGCCTCGCTTGCCGGTGCCGACCTGCTCTCGGTTCACGGCTTGGGTTCGGGCGCCATGCTCGCTGCCTGCCGCGAGGGTGCCGAGGAGGCGCGCGAGGACCGCGCCAAGCTCGTCGCCATCACCGTGCTCACGAGCATGAATCAGGATGCCTTGAGCGAGATCGGCGTCGAGTCGCCTGTGGCCGAGGAGGCCGCCCGCCTGGCAAAGCTCGCTCAGGCCAACGGCATCGATGGTATCGTGTGCTCGCCGATGGAGGCTCACGACATGCGTGAGCTGCTGGGTCCCGATGCCCTGATCGTGACTCCGGGCGTGCGTCCGGTGGGTGCCGCCCTTGGTGACCAGTCCCGCGTGGCGACGCCTTCCCAGGCTATCGAGCGTGGCGCAAGCCACATTGTGGTGGGCCGTCCCATCACCGGTGCCGACGATCCGGTTGCCGCCTTTGACGCCATCGTCGCCGAGCTGGTCGAAAACGTCGCGTAAAAGATTCCCCTAAGTCACCACTTTTGGGTCTCATTAGCACAAAATAGCCCCTGTGCCTGCGTAAACTTTCCCATCCTTTGTGTGGAATCGCAGGTCAGGGGCTTAACTTTGGGCGCAGTATATTGCACTTTTTGCGGGTATCGTCTAACCTATGGAGCCGCGATTGGGCATTTTGTACGTTCTACGTGCTAAAATGCCAATTATTGAATCAGATATAACCCAACTATTTGGAGGTACGAATGGCACTCCCTCAGCTTACCGATGAGCAGCGTAAGCAGGCTCTTGAGAAGGCTGCTGCCGCACGTCACGCCCGCGCTGAGCTTCGCGAGCAGATCAAGAAGGGCGAGAAGTCCCTCGAGTCCGTGCTCAACTCCGATGACCCCATCGCTTCCCGCATGAAGGTTTCCACCCTCATCGAGTCTCTCCCCGGTTATGGCAAGGCTAAGGCCGCCAAGATCATGGAGGAGCTCGGTATCTCCGCTACCCGTCGCGTCCAGGGCCTCGGCGTCCGTCAGCGCGAGCAGCTCCTCGAGCAGCTGACCAAATAAGTGAGCGCTCAGGATTCCAAGCTCTTTGTGATTTCTGGACCGTCAGGCGCAGGGAAGGGTACGCTCGTCACTCGTGTGCGCGAGCGCCGCTCGAACCTGGGCCTGACGGTTTCGGCTACCACGCGAGCACCACGCAAAGGTGAGGTCGACGGCGTCAACTACTTTTTTCTGACGCGCGAGGAGTTCGACCGCCGCGTGGCAAACGGTGAGTTTGTTGAGTGGGCCGAGGTCCACGGTAACTGCTACGGCACGTTGGTGAGCGAGGTCACATCCAAGCTCGCCTCTGGCGCATCTCTGATTTTGGAGATCGATGTCCAGGGCGCCCTGCAGGTGAAGGAGCGTTTCCCCGAGGCCGTGCTGATCTTTATCAAGCCGCCTTCGCTTGAGGTGCTCCGCGAGCGTCTAGTCGGTCGCGGTACCGAGACGCACGAGACGATTGAGCTGCGTATGGCAAACGCCGCCGATGAGCTTGCCCTTGCCGACCGCTACGACGACGTCGTGGTTAATGACGATCTCGACCGCGCGACCGATGAGCTCGTTCGCGTTCTCGATATGCATGAAAGGATCTGAGGTCCGTGTCCGTTGTAAAGCCTTGCATTGACGATCTTCTGGAGAAGACCGATCACAACCGCTTCCTGCTCGCTTCGCTTGCCTCCAAGCGCGCCTGCGACATCAATAGCATGCTGCGTGGCCAGCACAACCGTGTGCTTGCCGTCCAGGATGTCGATGACATCACCATCGGGCTTTCCGGTGCCGATACCATCTCGATGGCTATGGACGAGATTGTCGACGGCGACATCTCTTATGACGAGGCCCGTTACGAGAAGGCGCTCGGCCACAAGGTTGCTGAAGCCTAAGTGGCGGCTCGCGTCTGCCTGGTCCACTATCACGAGGTTGGACTGAAGGGCAAGAACCGCGCACATTTTGAGCATATCCTCATGGATAACATCAAGGCGGCCTTGGCCGCCTTTTCCGTGAATGCCGTGTCTCGAATTTCCGGTTATATCCTCGTGACCTTTAACGAGCATCAGGCCGACGAGGCGGCGCGTGTCATTCGCACTGTTCCCGGCGTTGCTCGTGTGTCTTTGGCGTATCATACCAACCGCGATCCGCAGGAGTACTGCGCCGCTGCCGTGAAGGCGCTGCGCGAGTTTGGTTCCTTCGATTCGTTTAAGGTACACGCCAAGCGCTCCAATACCGACTATGAGCTCACCTCGATTGACATCAATCGTCAGGTGGGCGAGGTGCTGTGTGAGGCCTTCCCCGATAAAAAGGTTCAAATGCACGACCCCGATGCGATGGTTCACGTACTGGTGGTCCAGGGTAGCGTTTATGTGTACGCGCGCTCCGAGCGCGGCGTGGGCGGTCTGCCGGTTGGTTCTGCCGGCAAGGTCGTGACGCTGCTGTCGTCGGGTATCGATTCTCCGGTGGCGACCTGGATGCTCGCGCGTCGCGGCGCGGTGTGCGTGCCGGTGCATTTCTCTGGTCGTCCGCAGACGCCCGACACGAGCGAGTATTTGGTGCAGGACATCATCCGTGCGCTTGAGCCGGGTGTCCAGATCGGCCGCCTGTACGTGGTGCCGTTTGGCGACTGCCAGCGTGAGATTTCGGTCACCTGTCCCAGCAACCTGCGCGTGATCATGTATCGCCGCATTATGTATTCGGTTGCCGAGCGCATTGCACACATCGAGGGCGCCAAGGCCATCGTGACGGGCGAATCGCTTGGACAGGTTGCCTCCCAAACGCTTGAGAATATCATGGCCGTCAACGAGGCCGTGAAGATCCCCGTGTTCCGCCCTCTCATCGGTTCGGACAAGCAGGAGATCATCGCGCGCGCCGAGGAGATCGGTACGTTCGATATCTCGACTGAGGCCGCTCCCGACTGCTGCACGCTGTTTATGCCGCGCCGTCCCGAGACGCACGCTAAACTTGATGCCGTGCATGAGGCCTGGGAGTTGTTCGATCACGAGGAGATGATCGAGCGCCTGCTCAAGCGGACCGAGTACATCGACTTCGAAAGCAACACCTATAAGGCCCCTAAGACCTTAAAACGCAAACATTCGGAGCTTGCTCCGCGTGAGATTTACCAAGATCACGAGTAAACTTGTGCATAGACCGACAATGCTCTTGCATCGTCGGTCTTTTGCTATCTGGGCATTTTGCGGCTAAGTGTTCATTTGCTGACGTGTGCCTGAATAAATGGACAGATTTGTGCAAGGTTTTGGTCAGCTTTTGGTTTGACCGCGAAAACCGGTTTTGAAGCATGGCTGTTGTAGGGCTCTTTTCCTGACACGATGTTGTTGGGAGGTTTTGCTATGGCGCAGCGCGAACAACACGAACGGGTCAAAAAGATGGACCGCTTGGCGGACAAGCTGCTCGGTCATAAGGCAGTGGTGATGGCGATACTGGTCGTCATTGCGATGTCGAGCGGCTTGGCGATGGCGAACCTTGGCGGCGGTGCCGGCGCCGTGTCGTTTGAGCGCACTGACGGTTCGGGCTCGTTGGTGGAGCCGGGATCCGGTGATGCCTCGAGCGGAAAGACATCCGAAGGTTCTTCGACTAAGGCTTCTGCCGCGGCAGAGGTCTATGTCGATGTCGATGGCGCCGTTGTGTCGCCCGGTGTATATCGTCTCAAGGACGGCGCGCGGGTGGCTCAGGCGATTGATGCCGCCGGCGGGCTGGCGCCCGAGGCAGACGTTACGGGGCTCAATCGGGCATCTAAGGTCACTGATGGACAAAAAATCCACGTTCCAACGGTAGGGGAGCAGCTGGCGTCTATTGCGGAAGCCGGTGTTGATGGTGGGACTTCCGCATCATCGGGCGTGAGCGGCGCAACAGGCCTGGTAAACATCAATACGGCAAGCGCGGCAGAGCTGCAGACGCTCTCGGGCATCGGTCCCTCCATGGCCCAGTCGATTATCGATGAGCGGACAAAGAACGGTGCTTTTGCCTCGGTTGACGACCTGATGCGTGTGTCGGGAATCGGCGAGAAGAAGCTTGCCAAAATCAAAGATTGCATCTGCGTATGAGTGCGACCGAGCGCGAGCGTGTTATGCCTCCGCGGCCCCTGCTTCCGTGGACGATGACCCTGTGTGCCGGCATGTGCATGAGCTGCGTCTTGGTGCTCAACATGGCCGCTGATGCGCTGTTGAGGGAGCGGGCGCCGGCGGTCGGGCCGCTTTGGGCCATCCCCGTTGCGGCGGCGGTATTCGTTGTGCTGGCTCAATCTTGTGCGTGGCTTGCCCCTTGGAAGCGGTGGCTGTATGCCGCGTCCGTCGGTCTCGTGGCGGGAGCGGTCGTCTCGGCCTGGTGGGCTGTGGGTGCGCTAAGCGCCTCGAAGGCGCTCGACGGTCGAGCGGCAAGCAGCCTCGAGTTTGTCGTGCAGGGCGATCCATCAATAAACGACGACGTGTATTCCTATACCTGCGAGGCACGCGCGGACGGTAAGAACTTGGCAACGGTTCGCCTATCGTGCGACCGCGAGCTCAAGGTCGGGGCGCACGTGCGTGTTATCGGTCGCGTTTCGCGTTTTGAGAACGATGCGTATGGACGATCGCGCGTGCTCCGAGGCGAGGTATGCAAGGTAAAAGCCGTTCGGATTGTGTCGGTCGATGAGGGCTCTCCGGGGCCGCTGCTTCGGCTACGAAATGGGCTGCTTGCGTCCATCGCGCCTGCGACCGACCCGGCGCGTGCACTCATAGCCGGTGTCGTCTGCGGTCGTTCGGCCGAGCTGCGCGCCCAGTCGGCGGGCGACTGGTTTTCGGTGACGGGTACGGCGCATCTTATCGCCGTCTCCGGCAGCCATTTGTCTATCGTGGGGTTTGTAATTGAGGGCGTATTGCAAAAGACTCGGTGTTCACGTGGTCTTCGGCGGGTGATATTGGCGATAACGCTTGTGGGCTACGCTGCCTTTACGGGCGCGTCTCCCTCGGCCGTGCGCGCGTGCTGCATGGTGTTCGCGACGCTTGTCGTAAACGGCGCAGGGCGTCGCCGGCACGGCGCATCGGCGCTCTTCGTAACCATGTCCATCTTTGTGCTACTGCGGCCGACGGTGCTGTTCGAGATGGGCTTTCAGCTTTCATGTGCCAGCGTCTTAGCCATTCTGTGCTTTTGCCCCTATGCGACCTACGCTTTGGGTGAGTTGGGTGTGCCGTCGGGCGTTGCCAGCATGCTTTCCGTCACGCTGTGCTCGCAGTTGGCGACGCTCCCCATTACCATTCCTGCCTTCGGTACGTTCTCGCTCATTGCTCCGTTGGCAAATGCGGTCATCGGTCCGGTGGTGAGCGTACTGCTTGCTGTGTTGATCGTGCTGGTTCCCTTTTCGCTCGTGGCACCGTTGCGGACTTGGGCGCTCGTTGTGCCTATGATTGCCGCCCGTTGCGCGCTGTTTTTCGAGCAGCTGTTTGCCGCCGTGCCGGGTGCATCCGTGAGTGCGCCGCCCGATAGCATGTGGATTTATCTAGTGCCGTGTTTGCTGACGGTTCTCTTAGTCTGGTGGCCGCGTCCCCGCGCACGTCCTATGGCGGTGGGGCTTGCGTGTCTGGTGCTCTTGGCTGCGATTCCGTACGTCTACTGGGATCGATTCGCTCCGCCTTCGGTGACGGTGCTTGATGTGGGCCAGGCCGATGCGATTCTTATTCGCCAGGGCGGCTCAGTAGCGCTCGTCGACTGCGGGCTCGATGAGCGCGTGGTGGCGGCGTTGGTTCGCAATAACGTGCACCATATCGATGCCGTCTTTGTGACGCATTGGGATGAGGATCACTGGGGTGGTCTGCCTGCCGTGCTCGAACAGTTTTCGGTCGGAACGATTGCCGTGGCGGCGGATGCGCTGGAGGATGCTCCTGTTGAGGTATTGAACCGATCTGGCGTGGAGTATCGGCAGGTGCGCTGTGGAGATACGGTCGACATCGGCTCATTTTGCGCCCACGTGATGTGGCCATTCGAGTCCGTGGATGGCGAGGGAAATGAGGACTCGCTTGTCCTGCTGCTCTCTTATGTTCAGGAAGGCAAGAGCCTGCGCATACTCCTCACCGGTGATGCCGAGCTCGACCAAGAACGGGAATTCGTGCAGGAGGTGGGGGATATTGATGTCCTTAAACTTGGGCATCACGGCTCCAAGGTTTCAGTCGATGTTGAGTTGCTGGACGTCCTGAAGCCCGAGCTTTCCCTCGCGAGCGCGGGCGAGGGGAATCGATACGGCCATCCGTCCGATGCCTGCATCGATGCCGTTAAGGAAGCGGGTGGTGTGTTCGCGTGCACCATCGAACACGGCGACATTACCGTCATGCCGACTGCGAATGGCTTTGCGATGCGATGCCAGCGACCGTGACGACGTCGTTGGCGTGTGGTGGGCCCCTGGGCTAGAATGGCACGGAGCGAATACGAAGGCCTGCGGGAGGGGAGCGCAATGTCCGAAACCGGTCTGCTGCCGGCATATCTGATCGTCGGTACCGACGGAGTCAAGCGCGATCACGCCGTCTCGCGTATGAAAGCGCGTCTGGAAAAGTCGGGTATGGTCGAGTTCAACCTCGACGAGCGCGACATGACCAAGGACCCCGATATCGAGTCGATTATCGGATCGCTTAACACCTTTCCGACGGGCAGCGAGTTTCGCCTGGTAATCCTTGACGGCTGCTCAAAACTCGCCAAAGCGATCTCCGAGCCGCTTGTCGACTATCTGGCGAGTCCCAGCCCCACGACGGTTTGCCTTATCATCGCGGACTCGCTTGCCAAGAACACGCGCCTGTATAAGGCGATCGCCAAGATCGACAAGAAGGCCGTGATCGATTGCTCCGGTACCAAGCGCTGGGAGCTTCCGCGCCGCGTGCAGCAGATGGCGACGCAGCACGGCAAGTCGATCTCGACGGCGGCCGCCGAGGAGCTCGTCTCGCGTTCGGGTGAAAACACTCGCATGCTCGATAACGACTTGGCTAAGCTTGCCCAGATGGTCGAGGCACCGCAAATTGAGCTTGCCGACGTTGAGCGCTGGATTGTACGTACGGCCGAGGTTCAACCCTGGGACTTTCTCAATGCGGTCTCGGCCCGTGACATGCGCCGCTCGCTCGAGCTTTTCAATCTACTGCCCTCCAAGAGCTACGTGTGGACTTACACGTTGCTGTGCGGCCGCATCCGCGAGCTTATCGTTGCCAAGGCGCTCGATGCGCGCGGACAGGGTCGTGAGCTGGCCGCAACGCTCAAGCTCCAGTCCTGGCAGGTCAAGAATCACCTGACCTGGGCACGTCGCTTTTCGATGGCAGAGCTCGTCGCAGCGCTCGAGGGTGCGGTCGATGTGGAGCTCGCGCTCAAGGGTTCGGCCGATTCTGAGACCGCGCTTTTGCTCTGGATTACGAACATCTTGAGAAAATCGTGATGATACCTGCCTATTTGACAAATTCGTTCTATCCCTTTGAGAGGGAGCGTGCTATAGTAGGCGCTTGCATGACCTCACCGTGTCTCAGAGGTGTCATACATTTTTTGCAAGGAACTCGAAAGGAACTCCAGAAGTGGCAAACATCAAGTCTCAGAAGAAGCGTATCCGCACCAATGAGGCAGCTCGCATGCGTAACAAGGCTGTCAAGTCCGAGCTCAAGACGCTGACCAAGCACGTCCAGTCCGCCGTCGCCGAGGGCGACGCCGAGAAGGCCCAGGCTGCCCTCAAGACCGTCACCAAGCGTCTCGACATGGCTGCCGCCAAGCATGTTATCCACAAGAACCAGGCTTCCAACCGCAAGTCCGGTCTTGCCAAGCTCGTGAACAGCATCAACGCCTAAGTTGTAAACTTCACACCACACAGATTACGCGCATAAATGGAGCCTGTTTTATGGAACAGGCTCCATTTTTTGTACCGCTCGGGTAAGATAGTCCGCATGAATACTTCAATTGACATTTCCCACATCCGCAACTTCTCGATTGTTGCGCACATCGACCATGGCAAGTCCACGATCAGTGACCGCATTCTCGAGCTCACCCATACCGTCGACGAGCGCGACATGGAGTCGCAGCTGCTCGACACCATGGATATCGAGCGCGAGCGCGGCATCACGATCAAGTCCAATGCCGTTCGCGTGTCTTATGACGCCGACGATGGCGAGACGTATCAGTTCAATTTGATCGATACGCCGGGCCACGTGGACTTTACCTATGAGGTCTCGCGCTCGCTGGCAGCCTGCGAGGGCGCGGTGCTCGTTGTCGACGCCACGCAGGGCGTCGAGGCGCAGACCGTCTCCAACGCGACGCTCGCCATGAACGCCAATCTGGACATTGTGCCGGCCATCAACAAGATCGACCTGCCCTCGGCCCATCCCGATGAGGTTAAGACCGAGATCGAGGATGACCTGGCGATTCCTGCCGATGATGCCGTGTGTGTCTCGGGCAAGACCGGCGAGGGCATCCACGATCTGCTGGAGTCCATTGTCTTTTTGATCTCTCCGCCCAAGGGCGGTGCGAACGCGCCGCTCAAGGCACTCATTCTGGATTCGTACTTCGACGAGTATCGTGGCGTCGTCGCCACGGTGCGCATCTTTGACGGCTCCATCAAAAAGGGCGATACCCTGCGCATGATGCAGGCAAAGGGCGACTTTTTGGTCGATGGCGTGGGCGTCAAGCGTCCCGCCGAGACCCCGGTCGACGCGCTCACGGTCGGCGAGGTCGGATACGTGGTCACGGGCCTGAAGGACCCCGAGGCCGTTCGCGTGGGCGATACCCTCACGTGGGCGTCGAATCCCTGCCCCGAGCCGCTTCCCGGCTACCGCGAGGCCAAGCCCATGGTCTATACGGGCCTGTTCCCGATCGATAACAAGGACTACGAGAACCTGCGTGACGCGCTCGATAAGCTGCACGTCAACGACCCGTCGTTGGTGTGGGAGCCCGAGACCTCGGTGGCGCTCGGCTTTGGCTTCCGCGTGGGCTTCTTGGGCCTGCTGCATATGGAGGTCGTCAAGGAGCGCCTGGAGCGTGAATTCAATCTTGACCTCATTGCCACGAGCCCCTCGGTGGACTATCACGTCTACAAGACCGACGGCGAAATGATCGATGTCCGCAGCCCGCAGGACCTTCCCGAGGCCACGCGCATTGAGCGTATCGAGGAACCCTACCTTAAGGCAAAGATCATCTGCCCGCCTGAGTACACGGGTGCCGTCATGCAGCTCGCCATCGAGCACCGCGGCGTCACGACCGACATGATCCACCTGACGAGCAAATCGGTCGAGATGCGCTTTGATATGCCGCTCGCCGAGCTCATCTTGGACTTCTTCGATCAGCTCAAGAGCCGCACCAAGGGCTATGCCTCGCTCGACTACGAGTTCAATGAGTATCGTCCATCCGAGCTTGTGAAGCTCGATATTTTGCTTTCGGGCGACGAGGTGGACGCGCTGTCGTTTATCGTCCACAAGGACAAGGCCTACGGTCTTGCCCGCGGCCTATGCGACAAGCTCAAGGAGATTATTCCGCGTCAGCTGTTCGAGGTGCCCATCCAGGGTGCTATCGGCAACAAGATCATTGCCCGTTCCACCGTCAAAGCGCGGCGCAAGGACGTGCTTGCCAAGTGTTACGGCGGCGATATCTCGCGTAAGCGCAAACTGCTCGAGAAGCAGAAAGAGGGCAAGAAGCGCATGAAGGCCATCGGCTCGGTCGAGGTCCCGCAGGAGGCGTTTATGGCGATCCTCAAGGTGGACGAGTAGGTCTATGGCGCTTTCCGAATACAGCAAGCGGCTGCTGGGCGCCTACGCCGAGCAGCCGTTCCTTATGGCTCCCATGGCGGGCGTGACCGACCCTGCCTACCGCATCATGTGCCGCCGCCGCGGTGCCAACCTTGCCTACAGCGAGATGGTGAGCGTGGCAGGCCTTGCCTATGCCAGCAACAAAACGTGGCGCCTGGTGCTGCCGGCCGACGAGGAGCAGCAGATTTGCGTGCAGCTCTTTGGCTCCAAGCCAGATCAGTTTGCGAGTGCCGTCGCCGCCGTCGAGGAGCGCGTTGGCGATCGCTTGTCGCTCATCGATATCAATATGGCATGCCCCGCCCGCAAGGTCGTTACCAAGGGCGAGGGCTCGGTGCTCATGCGCACGCCCGATTTGGCCGAGAAGATCGTCGAGGCGGCGGTGGGCGTGGCGCATGTGCCCGTGACCGTCAAGATCCGCAAGGGCTTTTATGCTGAGGATCGCAATGCCGCGACATTTGCCCAGATGCTTGAGGGTGCAGGGGCTGCCGCAGTCGCCGTGCATGGTCGTTGCGCCACGCAGCTCTACACGGGCCAGGCCGATTGGTCGGTCGTCGATGAGGTCGCAGAAGCCGTCGAGATTCCCGTGATCGGTTCGGGCGACGTGTTTACCGCCGAGGATGCCGCGGAGCATCTGCGCAACTCGGGCGCCAGCGCGGTGTTTATCGCGCGCGGTATCTACGGCAATCCGTGGGTGTTTGGCGATGCTCGCGCCCTTGCGCTCGATGGCATACCGGTGCCGGCTCGCAGCTCCGTCGAGCGCCTGGACGCCCTGCGTGAGCACCTAACGCTGACACATGAGCTCCTGCCGCTCATGTCGCGTGCCCGTACGTACGCAAGCTGGTACTTAAAAGGCATGCCCCATGCCGCCGCTTGGCGTGCCCATGTGGTGCGCTGCTCCACGTATGAGGAGTTTATGGCGCTGGTCGATGAGATCGAGCATGATGTGGTGGCCTGCGAGGCTGCCCTTGCCGCCGGCGAATCGGTGCCCCCTCATCCACTGGAGGCTTAAGGGTGGCCGTTACCGCGCTGTACGTGCACGTGCCGTTTTGCGCTCAAAAGTGCCGGTACTGCGACTTTGACTCGCGCAGTTTCGCTTCGTGCGAGCTGGGTGCAGCGCTCGATGCCTATTTTGAGCAGTTGTTCGCGCGTCTCGATGCTTTTGGCAAGGCTGGTGCCCTTGACCAGATCCGCACCGTCTATGTTGGCGGCGGTACGCCGTCGCTGGCGGGGGAGCGCCTGGTAGAACTCGCCCGGCGTATCTCTGCGTGGTGCGCCCCCGTTGAGTTTACCTGCGAGGCCAATCCCGAGTCGCTGACCGCCGAGCTTGCCACTGCGCTTGCCAAGGTTGGTGTCACACGCGTCTCTCTGGGCGTGCAAACGCTCGATAACACCGAACTTACTGCCATCGGCCGTATTCACGATGCCGATCGGGCGTTCGCTGCCATCGTGACGGTCAAGAACGCTGGGCTTGACGTGTCGTGCGACCTTATGTGCGGACTTCCCGGGCAAACCGCATCGAGTTGGAAGCGCACGCTCGATGGCGTGCTCGCGGCGGCTCCACATCATGTGTCGGTCTACCCGCTTACGCTCGAGGAGGGGACGCCCCTTTATCGCATGGCGTGCCGCGACGAGTCGCTCGAGCCTGATGAGGATTTTCAGGCCGCCTGCATGGATGTGGCGCGTGAGCGTCTGGGTGCGGCCGGTTATCACCCCTATGAGGTGGCAAGCTATGCGCTCGACGGCCATGAGTGCGCCCATAACATTGCCTACTGGACCGGACGGGGTTACTTGGGCCTGGGTCGCTCTGCCGCGGGCATGCTCGACGCCGAGGATTTCGACCGTCTTGCAGGTTTGTTCCCCGGCGTGTCTTCTCGAGGCGATGCGTTCCGCGTGCGTCTGGTGCAACGTGACGATGACGCGACGGCGTTCGAGGCCGAATATCTGCCGCAGCGCGAGGCTGCGGCCGAAGACCTGATGCTTGCTTGTCGCATGACGCGCGGTGTCGCGTCCGACCTGTTGATTCGCGTGGCTCGTGTCATCCCGGCCGATGAGCTGACAGCTGCTTGCGATCGCGTGCTCGAATTGGGTCTTGCCACATGGGTGCCCGAGACGCTCGGGGTCCATGAGGGACCCTTCACTTCGGCAGATGTCGTCGCGGGCCATGTTCGAGCTCGTTTGGCACCGACACACCTGGGCTGGCTCGATGGAAATGTTCTGTTCGAGCTGTTTTGGGATCTAGCTTAGGCCGCTCGGGTAGAATTACCGGAATATATACGCTGCTGTGAGCAGGAGGTTGCCGCGCATGGCGACGATGAACGAAAAAGATTACTACGAGATTCTGGGTGTCTCCAAGGACGCCACCTCGCGTGATATTCAAAAGGCCTTCCAGCAAAAGGCCCGCAAGCTCCATCCGGACGTCAACAAAGAGCCGGATGCCGAGGAAAAGTTTAAAGAGGTTTCCGAGGCCTACGCCGTGCTTTCGGATGAGCAAAAACGTGCGCGCTACGACGCCATGCGTTCTGGCAATCCCTTTGCCGGTGCTCCTACGGCTTCGCCTTATGGTGGCGGCTACGCCGGCAGCGCAGGCTATGGCAATCCTTTTGAGGGCGGCTTTCCCTTTGGTGGCGCCTGGGGCCAGCAGCGTCGCGGGCAGGCTGCCTACAATCCCGAGAACGGCGCCAATGTGGTCGTCGATATCAAACTCGACGCCAGGGAGGCCAAGGGCGGTGCCCGCAAGATCGTCCGCTACACGCGCTTCGATACCTGTAGTCACTGCGGAGGCTCGGGTTCTGTCTCCTCCGAGCATGCACATACCTGTCCGAGCTGCGGCGGTCGCGGCCACATCGACGTCGACCTGTCCTTTCTGTTTGGTGCGGGCACGTTCCAGTCGGTCTGCCCCGAGTGCGGTGGTTCCGGTAAGGTCGTAGCCGACCCCTGCCCTGATTGCGGTGGCAGCGGTCGTACTCGCGTAACCTCCGAGCAGACGATTGAGTTTCCTGCCGGCACGCACGATGGCGATGAGGTCCGCATTAGCGGCATGGGTCATGCTGGCACCAACGGTGCCGCGGGCGGCGACCTGGTCGGTCGCGCCCATGTTGAAGCCGAGCGCTTGGAAGGCAAAGCTCGTACCGGTTTTTACCTGATGGGCATCGTGGCGCCGTTTTTGGTACTCTCGGCCATCTCGGGCGTGTTCTCGGCCTTTGCCGTGATGTGCTTTATTCCGTTTACCATGGGCCTTTTCATGGTGGTCTCGGACGGCGTGCTGCACCGCAGCCTGCTGTGGTGGAAGCGCGGCGCGATGCAGTTTGCCAACGGTTTTGCCAACGGATTTATGTTCGCGCTCGTGTCGGTTTGGTTTGCGAGCTGCTCGCAACGTGCCATGCTTTCGCCCTACGCAATGCAATAACATCTAGCCCTCTGTTTGCGGCCGGCCCAGCTTGGGTATAGGACGCACTGTGACAATAATGAAAGTCGGAAGGATTCGGTCGTGTCGGAAAATAGGGATTACTACGAGGTACTTGGCGTCGACAAGGATGCCGATGCGCGGACGATTAAGCGCGCGTTTCTAAAGAAGGCCCGTACCGTACACCCGGACGTTTCGGACGACCCCGAGGCCGAGGCCAAGTTCAAAGAGCTCAACGAGGCTTATTCCGTTCTTTCCGACGAGCAGAAGCGTGCTAACTACGACCGTTACGGCACCGCGGACGGCCCTGGTGGTTCGGGCTACGTCGATATCAACGATATCTTTGGCGGCATGGGCATGGACGACCTCTTCTCGTCGTTCTTTGGCGGCGGTGCCGGCGGTGGTGCCCGCAGCCGTCGTGAGCGTCGTCGCGGCCGCGATATGGCGATCTCCCTTTCGGTGACCCTTGAGGAGGCGGCGCTCGGTTGCAAAAAGACGATCAGCTATGACCGCCTTGCCCCCTGCGAGGATTGTAACGGCACTGGTAGGGCCGAGGGCGCACAGGAAAAGCAGTGCAGCCGCTGCCACGGCACAGGCTATGTCACGACGGTCCAGCGCTCGTTCCTGGGCCAGGTTCAGTCCTCTTCGCCTTGCCCCGACTGCCACGGTGAGGGCACGGTCATCGACCATCCCTGCGAGACCTGCGACGGTCAGGGCCGCACACCTTCGCACGAAAAGATCGACATCGATATCCCCGCCGGCGTTTCGACCGGTCGCCAGCTGCGCGTGAGCGGCTTTGGCGAGGCAGGCCTTCGCGGTGAGCCCTCGGGCGACCTGATCGTCAACGTTCGTGTTGCCGACCACGAGCGTTTTAAGCGCAACGGTGACGACCTGTACCTCGTGAGCGATATCTCGATTGCGCAGGCTGCGCTTGGCTGCGAGATCGAGGTCGAGGGCATTATGCCCGACGAGGTCGTCAAGGTGACGGTTCCCGCCGGCGCCCAGTACGGTGACACCGTGAGCGTCAATAATTACGGCATGCCGCGCATTGGCGGTGGCGGTTCGCGTGGCCGCCTGATCGTGCAACTGCACGTGGTCGTTCCCACCAATCTTTCCAATAAGCAGCGCGAGCTGCTCCGTGCTTTTGCCGATGATATGGGCGATGACGTCGCTTCCGGTAAGAAGTCGGTGACCGACCGTATCAAGAGTGCCCTCGACGATATCCTCGATTAAGGAGCCCGCGTGCTCGCACCCCATATTTCCGTCGTCAACCTCGGCTGCCGTGTCAACCGGGTTGAGTCTGACCGTATCACTGCCGATCTTATGCGCCTGGGCTTTGCTATGGTGGAGCCCCAGGATGCCGATCTGATCGTCATTAACACCTGTGCCGTTACGGGCGAGGCCGAGGCCAAGACCCGTAAGGCCGTCCGTCATGCGCTGTCCCATCCAAACGAGCCCTATGTGCTCGTGACCGGTTGCGTGGTCAATTTGCATCCCGAGGAGCTGTCGGAGCTTTCGAATCGCGTGATTGCCGAGCCGTCCAAGATCGATGTCGCCGAACGTGTTTGCGAGGTGCTGGGTGTTGAGTCCGATAGCGTTCCCGCCTGCAGCGATGGCGAGGTGGTCGATGCGCTCGGTCGCTCTCGCCTGGGCGTGAAGATTCAGGATGGCTGCAACCATCGCTGCACCTATTGCATTGTGTGGAAGGCGCGCGGCCCCGAGCGCTCCGTGCCCGTCGAGTCCGTGCTCGAGCAAGTTCGCGAGGCCCAGGAGGCCGGCGTGCCCGAGGTGGTGCTGACCGGTGTGAACCTGGGTGCCTACGATGGCAAGAGCGCGACCGACGAGCATGTCGAAATCGATGAGCTGCTCGAGGCCATCATGGAGCGCACGTCTATTCCGCATGTGCGCATTTCCTCGGTCGAGCCCATGGATATCTCTGAGCGCCTGCTTAAGGTTATGGCGCGCTATCCGCAGCGTATCGCCCCGTTTTTACATCTGCCCGTGCAGTCCGGCTGCACGGCGACCCTGCATCGCATGGGCCGTCCCTATAGCGCCGAGGCCTTTGAGGACACGGTGCGCATGATTCGCGCCAACTTGCCCCAGGTGTCTCTTTCGTGCGATGTTATCGTCGGTTTTCCTGGTGAGACGGACGAGGAATTCGAGGAGTCGCTGGTGCTGTGCCGCCGTGTGGGTTTCTCGCGTATGCACGTGTTCCGCTATAGCAAGCGTCCCGGTACCCTTGCTGCCGATATGCCCGACCAAGTGCCGCCCGAGGTTATGGCCGAGCGCAGCCGCCGTATGCGGGCCGCCGCACAGGAGCTCGCTATTGCCGACGCTCGTCGTCGCGTGGGCACGGTCGAGCGTGCGGTGCTCGAGTATGGCGACAACCTGACGCTCGGTTCGTTCCATCATGCCCGTCTTGACGATACCTGTGGACTTACAGCCCCGTGCCTGCTCGATGTTGCTATCATCGGAGTCGATGATTCCGGCTTGGTCCATGCGCGCAGGGAGGTTCATGGAAGCCTCGAAGATTAGACTTACCGTTCCCGAGGGAATTGATCCCTCGTGCGTTTTGGGCGCCGGCGACGGCGTCCTTCTTGCGCTCGAGAGCTTGGTTCGCGCCCATGTGGTCGCCCGTGGCGATAGCATCGCCGTGAGCGGTGAACCGGATGAGGTCGAACTCGTGGCGCGTTTTTTCGAACACGCTTTTCGCGAGGCGGCTGCCGGGCGTTCGCTGTCTGTCGACGATGTCTCTCGCTGCCTGGCCGTTCTGCGCGACGGTGAGCACGAGACTACGTCGCTTCGCGATGACGTGCTGCTTTCGTATCGCGGTCGTGCCATTCGCCCCAAAACGCTCGGCCAAAAGCGCTATGTGGATGCCATCCGCTCGCATACCATCACGTTTGGCCTGGGTCCTGCCGGCACCGGTAAGACTTATCTGGCCATGGCGCTCGCCGTTGCCGCACTCAAGCGCCACGAGGTGGGCCGTCTGATCTTGACGCGTCCGGTTGTCGAGGCGGGGGAGAATCTGGGCTTTTTGCCCGGTACCCTTGAGGAAAAGATCGATCCCTACATGCGTCCGCTCTACGACGCCCTTTTTGACATGATGGATCGCGAGCGCACCGATGAGCTTATGGAGCGTGGCGTGATCGAGATCGCCCCGCTTGCCTACATGCGCGGCCGCACGCTGAGCGATGCCTTCGTGGTGCTCGACGAGGCACAAAATACCACGCCCGAGCAGATGAAGATGTTCCTGACGCGCCTGGGCTTCAACTCCAAGTTCGTGATTACTGGCGACCTCAGCCAGCGCGACCTGGTGGGTCGTCGTGGTGGCTTGGCGGATGTCGAGAAGATTTTGGGCCGTGTCGACGATGTGGCGTTTGCACACCTGGAGCGCGCCGACGTGGTGCGCCATGCCCTGGTGGGTCGTATCGTCGAGGCATATGATGCTTATGATGACGTGCGCGAGCAGCGCTCGCGCGACCGAAAGGAGTCCCGTTGAGTGTATTGATCAGCAACGATGCCGAGCTCGATACGCTGCTCGACTCGCAGGAGGTGGAGCACATCTGCGAGGTTGTGCTTGCCGCCGAGGGCGTTGAGCGTGAAGTCGAGATTTCTCTTTCGTATGTCGATGAGGACGAGATGCATGAGCTCAACCACGAGTGGCGCGGTATCGATCGCACGACCGACGTCCTCTCGTTTGAATGCGACTCGGCCTTTGACGAGGATATTCCCGCTGACGAGACGCTCGAGCTCGGCGATATCATCTTGGCCCCGCAGATCATTGCCCGTCAGGCCCCCGGCTTTGGCAATAGCCCTGCCGACGAGTGCCGCTTGATGCTCGTACACGGCATGCTGCACCTGCTGGGGTATGACCATATCGAGGACGATGTGGCCGAGGTCATGGAGGCCCGCGAGGACGCTATCCTGCGCGATCTGGCGTTCGAGCGCGGCGAGGACCCCAAACTCGTTCACGTCGGCCCCATCACCAATCATGCCCACGACTAGGAGCCGTTTATGATTCCCGGAACGAACAAGGACCATCCGTCCTTCTTTAAGTCGTTCTCCTACGCCATGGAGGGCTTCGTCGCCGCCGTCAAGACCGAGCGCAACATTAAGGTCATGCTCGTGGCAGGCGTGTGCACCGTCATTGCCGGCTGCATCGTGGGGCTCGACATTGCCGAGTGGGCCACGATTATCATCTGCTGCGGCCTGGTGATTCACGGCGAGCTGTGCAATACCGCCATGGAGGCCATCGTCGACCTGGCGACCCAAGAGTTCCATCCGCTGGCAAAGCGTGCGAAGGACATCGCCGCCGCCTCTGTATACGTTCTTTCCATTACCGCCGCGATCGTGGGCTTGCTTGTCTTTGCCCACGCGCTCGACTTTATTTAGAAAGGGATTCCCATGTCCGACAATATGCAGCCTACCGATGAGATTTTGGACGAAGAGTCCCTGGATGCTAAGGCGACCGAGGATTGCGATGAGGTCGAGGAGCTCGACCCGTTTGAGGGCATGAGCGATGAGGAGCTCGACGCCCTGTGCGACGAGGACGACAACCTCGCGGGCTTTGGTGACGTTGAGCCTGGTTTCCGCAGCGGCTTTGTGGCCCTGGTCGGCCGCCCCAACGCAGGTAAGTCCACGCTGCTCAACGCCTGCTATGGCAAAAAGGTCGCCATCACCTCGCCGGTGGCCCAGACGACCCGCCGCCGCATGCGCGCCGTCGTCAACCGCCCCGGCTACCAGCTGGTCTTTGTCGATACCCCGGGTATCCACAAGCCCAAGGACGGTCTAGGGTCTGAGCTCAACAAGAGCGCGCTGTTCGAGCTGAACGATGTCGATGTCGTCGCGTTTTTGATTGATGCCACCAAGCCGATCGGCAGGGGAGACGCCTGGGTTGCCGAGCGCGTTAAGAGCGCCCGTTCCAAGAAGGTCCTGGTGCTTACCAAGGCCGATGAGGCCGAGCCCGCACAGGTCATGGAGCAGCTTAAGGCTGCCCACGAGCTCATGGAATATGACGACGAGATCGTGACGTCGTCGGTCAAGAACTTCAACGTCGATGCCTTCATCGAGACCGTTGCGCACTTTTTGCCCGAGGGTCCGCGTTGGTTCCCCGAGGACATGGGTACCGACGCTTCCGATGAGACGCTCGTTGCCGAGTTTGTGCGCGAGAAGGTCTTGCGCCGCACCCGTGATGAGATCCCGCACTCCGTGGGCGTGATTTGCGATGCGCTCGAGCAGACCAAGAAGGTGCTGCGCGTACACGCCACCATTTACGTCGAGCGCGAGGGCCAAAAGGGTATCATCATCGGCAAGGGCGGCGAGATGATCAAGCATATCGGTATCGACGCCCGTCGCGACCTTGAGCGTATCTTTGGCACGCAGGTCTTTTTGGAGCTGGACGTGAAGGTCAAGGCCGGCTGGCGTGACGACGAGGCCCAGATTCGTCGCTTTGGCTATAACGCCGAGGACTAAGGGCGCGCGGCGCGCATGGCAGGCTCCCGGACATATCGTACGAAGGTGCTCGTCCTCGATAAGACGAAGCTCAAAGAGACGGACCTGATCTTGACGATGCTTGACGAGCGGGGCCGGCAGGTTCGTGCCGTGGCAAAGGGCGCGCGTAAGCCCGGCGGGCGGTTGGCGGCGCGCTGCGAGCTATTCTGTACGGTCGATATGCTGCTCGCACATGGACGGTCGCTCGACGTGGTTTCCCAAGCCGAGCTTATGGAGGCGCCGCTCGGCGCTGCGCCCGATTACGAGACGACCTGCGCCGCAAGCGCGATCGCCGAGGTCGCGCGCGCGTGCTCGTTCGAGGACGCCGAGGACCCGTTTACCTTTGCCATAACGCAGCGAGCGCTTGCACTGGTGGGCAGCGGGCTTGACACGGCACATATGGACCTACTTGTGGCGGCATATGTCTTTAAGCTGCTGTCGCACGTTGGCTATCGACCCGATTTTTCGGCCTGCGTGCTGTGCGGAGACCCCATGCTGTCGTATTTTTCGCCCCAAGCGGGCGGTCTCATGTGCGGGTCGTGCGCGTCGAGCGTTCCGGGTGCCGAGCTGGTGTCGGCCGGTGAGGTCGCGTGGCTGCGCGCCCTCATGTCCATGACCTTCGATGCGCTCATGGCCGAGAAAATTGACCCGCATATGGCGGCGTTCTTGCTCGGGCTTTCGCATGTGTGGGCGGCGACACATACCGACCAGCGCCTCCGTGCGATGGAATTCATGTTGGGTCGGTGATGATGCGCAGGCGCGGGCTGCTTGTGGTAACATACCGACCTGTTGGTACCTCGACCTTGGATGCTCGCTCCACCGGCGGCTTCCCAGTCCGAGGCGAATCGAGTCGCCCGTGGGCGACGTAAAACGAAAGGTGAAACAATGACTGTTTCCAAAGAGCGCAAGGCGGAGCTGACTGCCCAGTTCGGTAACACTCCGGTCGACACCGGCAACCCCAAGGTTCAGGTCGCCATCCTGTCCGAGCGCATCAAGGAGCTGACCGAGCACATGAAGTCCCACCAGAAGGACTTCCACACCCGTCGTGGCCTGCTCATGCTCGTCGGCCGCCGTCGTCGTCTTCTCTCCTACATCAAGAAGAACGACATCGTCGAGTATCGTGAGCTCATTAAGGCTCTGGGCATCCGCGACAACATCCAGTAGGATTTGTACATGCTAAGAGCGTCCTGCGCAGCGGGGCGCTCTTTTTGTGTAAGGGCGCGAACAATCACGCTCTGAAGCGTGGCGGGGGCAGGGGGCCCGCGCCACATGAGAAGCCTGCAGGCAAGGGGCCTGTGGGGTAAAGGAGAACAATGACACTCGTATCCAAGACCTTTGAGCTGTACGGCAAGACCTACACCTTTGAGTCGGGCGAGCTTGCCAAGCAGGCCACCGGCGCCTGTCTGGTCAAGCAGGGCGACACCACGATGCTCGACACCGTGGTCGTCTCCAAGGAGCGCAAGAACTACGACTTTTTCCCGCTGACCGTCGACTTCAACGAGAAGATGTACGCAGCCGGCCGCATCCCGGGTGGTTACCTCAAGCGTGAGGGCCGTCCCAGCGAGAAGGCCACGCTCACCGCGCGCATGATCGATCGTCCGATTCGCCCGAGCTTCCCGGACGGCTTCCGCAACGAGGTGCACATCGTCGCTACCTCGCTCGTCGCCGACCAGGTCAACCCCTTTGACGTCATCAACGTCATGGGTGCTTCCCTGGCCATGACGCTCGGCGGCGTGCCCTTCGAGGGCCCGCTTGCCTGCGTGCGCATCGGCCGCAAAGTGGAGACCGGCGAGTTTATCGTTAACCCCACCTATGAGGAGCGCGAGAACTCCGATCTGGACCTGGAGCTGGGCGGCTCTGCCGACTTCATCTCGATGGTCGAGGCCGGCGCCGAGGAGATCTCCGAGGACGACATGCTCGCCGCCATGAAGTTTGGCCAGGAGGCCCTTGCTGCCTTCTGCCAGGCTCAGGACGAGTTTGTCGCCGAGTGGGAGCAGGTCAACGGCGCTATCGTCAAGAAGGAGTACCCGCTCGACCAACCCGTCGAGGAGGTCCAGGAGCGCATCTTCGCCCACTACGACGAGATGGCAGCTGCCCTTCGCGACGCCGACAAGCTCTCCCGTATCGGCAAGGTCGAGGCTCTGAAGGAGTCCATCCGTGCCGAGTTCACCGAGGAGGAGCAGTCCGCTTGGGAGCGCGAGATTCCCGTGGCGCTCAAGAAGCTCGAGAAGAAGGCTATGCGCACCATGGTCGTCGAGACCGGCGAGCGCGTCGACGGCCGTGCCGCCGATGAGATTCGCCCCATCATGGTGAAGGATAACTACCTGCCGCTCGTTCACGGCTCCGGTCTGTTCCAGCGTGGCCAGACCCAGGTGCTTTCCGTCCTGTCGCTCGGTATGCTCAACGAGGGCCAGCGTCTGGATACCATCGAGCCCACCGAGGGCAAGCGCTACATGCACCACTACAACTTCCCGCCGTTCTGCACCGGCGAGACCGGCCGCATGGGCAGCCCCAAGCGCCGCGAGATCGGCCACGGCAACCTGGCCGAGCGCGCTCTGCTTCCGGTGCTCCCCGACGAGAACGAGTTTCCCTACGCCATCCGCGTCGTCTCCGAGGTCATGGAGTCCAACGGCTCCTCTTCGATGGCTTCGACCTGCGGCTCCACGCTCGCCCTTATGGACGGCGGCGTGCCCATTAAGCGCCCGGTCTCCGGTATCGCCATGGGCCTGATCCAGGAGGAGGGCAAGACCGTGGTCCTGTCCGACATCCAGGGTCTCGAGGACTTCCTTGGCGACATGGACTTTAAGGTCACCGGCACCACCGAGGGCATTACCGCTCTGCAGATGGACAACAAGGCCACCGGCCTTACCTTCGACATCTTGGCCCGCGCCCTGCAGCAGGCCAAGGAGGGTCGCGCCTTCATCCTTCAGAAGATGCTCGATGTGATCCCCGAGCCGCGCCACACCACGCGCAGCACCGCCCCGCGCATCGTCTCCATCCAGGTTCCGACCGACAAGATCCGCGACGTCATCGGTTCCGGCGGTAAGGTTATCCGCGGCATCCAGGATGAGACCGGCGCTTCGGTCGACATCCAGGAGGACGGCACCGTCTTTGTCGGCGGCACTGGCGAGTCCGTCGATCAGGCCGTCGAGCGCATCAAGCTCATCATCAAGGTTCCTGAGCCGGGCGAGGAGTACACCGGTCGTGTGGTCTCCATTCAGCCCTTCGGCGCCTTCGTCAACCTGCTGCCCGGTAAGGACGGCCTGCTGCACATCTCCCGCGTCGCCAAGGGCCGCGTGGAGAAGGTCGAGGACGTCCTCAACGTGGGCGACGAGGTCAAGGTCGTCGTCATCGAGGTCGACGATCGCGGCAAGATCTCGCTCGATCGTCTTGATAAGCCCGAGGCCCCGGCTCGCGCCGAGGGTGCCTCCGAGGGCGACGGCGAGCACTTCCAGCGCCGTGAGCGTCCGCGTCGCGAGCGTTCCGAGCGCAGCGACCGTCCGCGCCGTCCCGGCGACAACGGAGGCCGCAAGCCCCGCCGTCACCACGACGCCGAGTAATAGCTAAACATAAGCAGCTCAACAAGGGCGACTCCGTACAGGGGTCGCCCTTTTGCTTGTGCCCGGGAGGGACGCATATGAAGTTTCCTGCTCTACAGTCCTGCGCAAGACGGAAAGCACATTAAGTGCTTTCCTTTGCGTGCGGAACTCGCGATAAACTTCATATGCGTCCCTCCCGGGCACAAGCAAAAGGGCTGGTTAGTGCCGCTCGCTATTTAGTTAGACAGTCTATTCAGTAGTCAGATTTCAGATCAGTAGATAGACACAGCAGTATTTCCCCTGATAAAACCTACCAAAATAAACCTATCTCATATTGGCAGGTCAGGGCTCAGCGGCCCCGGCACGGGCTAAGTTTATCGCGAGTTCCGCACGAACAGGAGGCCACTTAATGTGGCCTCCGTCGTGAGCAGGACTGTAGAGCAGGAAACTTAGCCCGTGCCGGGGCCGCTGAGCCCTGACCGGCGGGATACACAGGTTCAGATGGGGCTTTGATGCATGGGTGGTCTGTTGTTGTGCAAATGGGTATCATACTGTGGTTATTGCATCGACTCTGTGATGCATGTTTGTACGTTCCCGGCGGTCGGTTTGCCAGAAGCGCCCCGTCGGTTGTTCCAGACCCGTTTCGAAGAAAGGAAACCACACTAACCTATGGCAGCTAAAAAATCATCTCCCTTGAAGATCATCCCGCTTGGCGGCCTTGACGGCATCGGCAAGAACATGACGGTCTTCGAATGCGGCGACGACATGGTGCTCGTCGACGCCGGTCTCATGTTCCCGGATGACTCCCAGCCCGGTATCGATCTGGTGCTTCCCGACTATACCTATGTTCTGGAGAACGAGGAGAAGCTCCGCGGTATCATCGTCACCCACGGCCACGAGGACCACACCGGTTCGCTTCCGTACCTGCTGCAGGACCTCAACAACAAGGTGCCCATCTTCTCGAGCAAGCTGACGCTCGGTTTTATCGAGGGCAAGCTCTCCGAGTTCCGAATCCGCGCGCCCAAGTTCCGCGAGGTCAAGGGCGGCAGCCATGTCAACCTCGGCGGCATCTCGCTCGACTTCTTTTCGATGACGCACTCCATCCCGGGCGCTCTGGGCGTGTTCATCCGCACCAATCAAGGCACTGTTATGCACACCGGCGACTTTAAGCTCGACCAGACGCCCATCGACGGCGTCACGCCCGACTATGCCGCTATCAGCCGCTTTGCCAAGCAGGGCATCGACCTGCTGCTTTCCGACTCCACCAATGCCACGGTTCCTGGCTTTACCAAGTCCGAGGCCGAGGTTGGTCCCAACCTGTTGCACGCCATCAAGAATGCCCCGGGTCGCGTGTTCGTCGCGTCGTTCTCGAGCCACATCCATCGTCTGCAGCAGATCTGCGATGCCGCCCGCAAGTGCGGTCGTAAGGTCGTTGTGACCGGTCGCTCCATGCTCACGAACACCCGCGTGGCGCGTGAACTGGGCTACCTCAACATCGATGACGCCGATATCATCGATGCCTTCGATATTGATAACCTGCCCGACGATAAGATTGTCGTCATGTGCACCGGTTCGCAGGGCGAGCCGCTGTCGGCCCTGTCCCGCATGGCCAATGGCGAGCACAAGACGCTTTCCATTCATGAGGGCGATACCGTTATCCTCTCGGCAACTCCTGTTCCCGGCAATGAGAAAGCCGTCCAGCAGGTCGTCAACAGCCTGGCCAAGCTCGGCTGCGACGTGTGGGATAAGAACCGCGCTCTCGTCCACGTCTCCGGTCACGGTAGCCAGGAGGAGCTCAAGCTCCTGATGGCCATGGCCAAGCCCACGTACTTTATGCCGGTTCACGGTGAGGCCGTGCATCTGCGCGCCCATGCTCAGCTGGCCCGTAAGATGGGTCTCAAGGACGACCATATCTTTATCCTCGATAACGGCGACACGCTCGAGATGCGCGGCGGTATCGTCAGGCGCGGTACGCCCGTCGAGTCCGGTGTCGTCTACGTCGACGGCCTGCGTATCGGCGATACCGACCCCATCGTCCTGCGCGATCGCCAGAAGCTCGCCAATGACGGTATGGTTACGGCCGTTGCTATCGTCTCGCTCAAGCACAAGAAGATCGAGGCTATCGAGTTCTCGGGCCGCGGCGTCTCGTTTGCCATCGATGATCAGTTCTCCGAGGATGCCTCCGCATCCATTATGAAGACGATCGAGAAGGGCAAGTTCAGCTTTACCAGCAGCGGCTCCGATGCCATTCGCAAGGCCGTGCGCGATTCGCTCTCCAACTTTATTTGGAGCCGTACGCGTACCCGTCCGATGATCATCCCGGTCGTCATGGAGGTTTAGTTTGGCGCGCGGATCTGCACAAAACGCCAAAGGCAATAAGGCCAACAACCAACCGGCATCTGCTAAGGGTGCCGGTTCCCATCTGCGTGCCAATAAGGGCCACGAGTCCGAGTTCGATGAGTTTGAGCCCTTGGTCGAGCCTTCGGCCAATCGCGATATCGCCGGCGTGGTCATTGCCGTTTTGGCGATCGCGTCCTTCATTGCCGTGATCTCTCCGGCAACAGCGCCCGTGACGGCTGCGGTTGCCGGTTTCTACCACCTGGGCTTTGGTCTGGGCGCCTACGTGCTGCCGATTGTCATCTTGCTGTTTGCCGCCACGCTCTTTTTGGGTGAGGACTCGCCGCTCAACGTGCGCTCTGTTGCGGGCGGCGCCGTGGTCTTTATCGCCGTCGTCTCCATTCTTTCGCTGATGGTGCCGGGCACGAGCGATTCGTGTGACCTCATGTTTACGCCGCAAAATCTGTCCGCCTCGGGTGGCTACATCGGTGCGTTTATTGCGAGTGCGCTGCAGAATGCCCTGGGTAAGCCTATCGCGATGGTAGTCCTGCTGGGCCTTGCCGTCGTGGGCCTGGTCATCATTGGCTTTTCGGTGGGCGGCGTTTTGCGCTCTGCCCGCGACCGTGCGGCAGATTTTGCCGAGCGCCGTCGTGCCGATGTTAACGCAAGTCCGTGGGGTGACGACGAAGCCCTGTCGGTGCCCGGCGTTGCCCGTCCGCACTTGAGCATTCTTCGTCAAAAGGGCTCCGATGCTGCCGTGACCACGGTCATGGGCAACGATGCGGACCCGGTTTTGGACGATGACGACGAGGATGAGGATCCGTTTGTCGACGTGTTCGATGCCGTGGAGGCCGAGCGTGCTAAGACGACGCTGCTGCCGCGCCGCCATGCCAAGAAGGGCAAGACGGCCCCCAAGCTCAATACGAGTGAGCCCGACCCGTCTTGGTCCGAGAGCGAGATTGAGCTTACCGAGGGTGATGACGAGGACGACGAGGCTCCGATCGAGACTGCCAAGACGACCTTGCTGCCGCGTCGCCATGCAAAGCGCGGCCAGGTAACCGGCCAGCTTTCGATGGAAGACGACCCCGATAAGTTCGACGAGTCCGAGCCGCCGTTTGCCGTGAATCCTGTCTCGGCAGCACCTCAGATTCCCGACTTCTTGAAGCATCCCAAGGTTGCAGATACGCCTGCCACGAGTGCTGTCGAATCGGCTACGGCTAGCGATGGGGGAGCGGATGCAACTCCTACGGATGCCGAGGATGAAGAAGAGGACGGCCTCAAGCTTCCGCCGCTCGAGATCCTGCATGCCAACCCGCAGTCGGCTTCCGCCGCGTCTTCGGACAAGGAGCTTGAACAGACTGCCGAGTCGCTGCAGTCCACGTTGCTTGAGTTTGGCCGCAGTGCCCGCGTGGTCGGCTGGATCGCCGGCCCCACGGTGACGACCTTTAAGCTGCAACCTGGCGAGGGCGAGCGCGTGAGCAAGATTTCGAGCCTCGAGGACGATATCGCGCTTTCGCTCGCTGCCCAGTCGGTGCGTATCTTTGCCCCGATCCCCGGCACCTCGCTCGTGGGCATCGAGATTCCTAATCGTAAGCGCCAGAACGTCAATCTGGGCGACGTGCTGCCCTATGTGAAGGGCGGTCCGCTCGAGCTGGCCATCGGCCGTGACGCCGAGGGCACGCCGGTCGTCGCCGACCTCGCCAAGATGCCTCACCTGTTGATCGCCGGTACCACAGGTTCCGGTAAGTCGGTCATGATTAACTCCATCATCACGACCTTGCTCATGCGCTCCCTTCCCGAGGACGTTCGCCTGATCATGGTCGACCCCAAGCGCGTCGAGCTTGCGGGCTATAACGGTCTGCCGCATCTCTATGTGCCCGTGGTGACCGAGCCCAAGCAGGCCGCGAGCGCTCTGCAATGGGCTGTGTCCGAGATGGAGCGTCGCCTGAAGGTCTTTGAGCGGCTCAATGTGCGTAAGATCTCGACCTACAACGAAAAACAGGCCGCCGGCGAGTTTGAGCATTACGACAACCCTCCGCAAAAGATGCCTTACCTGGTCATCATCATTGACGAGCTCTCGGACCTGATGATGGTCGCCGGTAAGGATGTCGAGGCCTCGATTGTGCGTATCGCCCAGCTGGGCCGTGCCGCCGGTATTCATCTTATCGTGGCCACGCAGCGCCCCAGCTCCAACGTGGTGACGGGCCTCATCAAGGCCAACATCACCAACCGCATCGCCTTTAACGTCGCCACGGGCATCGACTCGCGCGTCATCATCGACCAGATGGGCGCCGAGAAGCTCACCGGTTTGGGCGACATGCTGTTCTCCAAGGTCGACTGGGGCAAGCCCCGCCGTATCCAGGGCTGCTTTGTCTCGGATGATGAAATCAACGAGATCGTCGAGTTCGTCAAGTCGCAAAGCGAGCCCGACTACCACGAGGAGATCCTGTCTGCCGTGGCGCCTGCTTCCATGTCCATGGCTGGTGGCGGCATTGTCCGCACCGGAGTCGCCGAGCCGCAAGACGATGATCCGCTCATTTGGGAAGCCGCCCATATTGTGGTGGAATCGCAGCTTGGCTCCACATCTGGCCTGCAACGTCGACTGAAGGTTGGCTATGCGCGCGCCGGGCGTATTATGGACATGCTGGAAGAAAAGGGTGTCGTCGGCCCGCCCGACGGTTCCAAGCCGCGCGAGGTCCTGCTGGACGAGGAGGGGCTTGCCGCGCTGGAATCTGTCGACGCCGAGATGGCACGTGAAGATCGTGAGTTTGGAGGATTCTGATGGCTGCACGCTTTGGTGACATGCTGCTCGAGCAGCGTCGCCGAATGGGCCTTTCCATTCAGCAAGTCGCCAACACCATCAAAATCAGGCCGCAGATCATCGAGTTTTTCGAGACCGGTAACTTTGCTTCGATGCCGCCGCGCGGCTATGCGCAGGGCATGATTTCGAGCTATGCTCGCTTTTTGGGCCTCAATCCGCGCGAGGTCGTCAATGCCTACTTTGACGACCTGATGGCATACGAACGCGAGACGTCGCAGCAGGGCGGTCGTTTCCAGGACGCTGCCGGCTACGTCAATTCGCGTTCCTCTGTCGATAACGGGCGCTTCTTGATGGTTCAGGGCGGTCGTTCGACCCGCTATGGACAGCGTCCTCAGCAGGCCGGTTATATTACCGAGACGGGTTCGGGCGAGGAGATTCGCTCACAGCGTGACCGGTTCCGCAGTACGCCGATGCCCGAGGACCGTGCACTTCCCGCTGCCCGCGGCGTGGCGCGTGATCCTCGTGCCGGCTACGGCGACGGCGGCTATTCCGATCGCGGTTACCGTGGTGTCTCCACCGGACGCTCTCGCGGTGGCTATGCGGATGCCGATACCACGCAGGTGACGCCGCGTCTTCGCTCTCAACCACAGCCGTATGGCCAGCGCTCTTCGGCTCCGCGTGCGGGCCAGCGTGGCTATCAAAGCCGCGGTGAACTTGCGCCCCGCTCGGGTCAGCGCAGCCTTCAGGGCCAGGGTGGCTATCGCGGCCGTTCCGATAGCAATCGCGGTCGTATGCCTCAGGGATGCGGCCGCAGCAGTTCCAGTCGTGGACGCGGCGGTTCCCGTGCTCCTCAAAACAACGGGCTCGATCCGCGTATCGTCTACGCCGGTATCGGTGCCGTGGCGTTGCTGCTGATCGTGCTCATCGTGGTACTTCTGCGCGGCTGCGCATCTTCGACGCCCGAGACCACGCCCGAGACGCCCACTGCTACTAAGACGACGACCAAGAAGTCTTCTAAGAAGACCGAAACGGTCGACGAGGACGAAGACACCGATGAGGCGACGGATGAGTCGACTGACTCGAACGCTACCAAGACGACGGCTAAAAAGGAAGAGAACGAGGTAACGAAGGTCAAGGTCTCCGTTGCCAAGGGAAAGACCGCCTGGATTGAGGTCAAGGTCGACGGCAAGTCGGTCTATGGTGCCCAGGCGACTGGCCCCTTTGAGCAGGAGTACACGCCCGAGTCCTCGATCGAGATCACCACGTCCAAGCCTTCCGATGTCACCGTTACCAAGAACGGCGAAAAGGTCCGTTACGATACCAAGACCTCGGGCGTGGCGCGTGTGACGATCACCGTTCCCAAGAAGGAGAAGACTGATTCCGAGAATGGTGAAAGTTCTGATGGTGCCGTCACCACCGATGGTACCGACACTACCGACGGCACCGATGCCCAGTCCACGGATGGCGCCGATACCGCAACTGACGGTCAGACGCCCACCGATTCTACCGACTATTCGTACGATAGCTACTAAGCCGCTCGTACGCGAAAGGAAACATCATGGCTAAAGATTCCAGCTTCGACGTCGTGTCCGAGGTCAACATGCAAGAGGTCGACAACGCCTTCCAGCAGACCACGCGCGAGATTTCCCAGCGCTATGACCTGAAGGATTCCGGCGCCACGATCGAGCTTTCGAAGGGCGACAAGCTCTTTACGATCAACGCCCCGGCCGACTTTGTCTCCAAGCAGATTATCGACGTGCTGAGCTCCAAGCTCATCAAGCGCGGCATCGACCTTAAGGCCGTGTCCTGGGATGCTCCGCAGGCGGCATCGGGCGGCACCGTGCGCGTACTCGGCCATATCGTCGAGGGTATCGACCAGGCGACCGCCAAGAAGATCAACAAGGACATCAAGGACCAAAAGCTCAAGGTTAAGGTGACCATCGAGGCCGACAAACTGCGTGTTTCCTCTGCTTCGAAGGACGCGTTGCAGACCGTGATCCAGTTCCTGCGCGACCAGGACTACGGCCAGCCGCTGCAGTTCACCAACTACCGCTAATATCATTCGAAAGGACCGCTCTCCAACATGGATACACCGTTGGGCTCCGTGCTCTACATCACCCTCGGGTGCGCAAAGAACGAGGTTGACACCGACCGCATGCGTTCTCTTTTGACCGCCGCAGGCTACGAGGAGGCATTCGACCCGCAGGATGCCGATATTGCCATCGTCAATACATGCTCGTTCCTCGCCTCCGCAACGTCCGAGAGCATCGAGACCACGCTCGAGCTCGCCAACGAGGTTCAGGACGGCGTTCGTTCTTGCCCCATCGTTATGTGCGGCTGTGTGCCGTCGCGCTATGGCGACGACCTGCCTGACGAGCTGCCCGAGGTCGCTGCCTTTGTGAAGGCCGACGAGGAGGACGGCATCGTGGCGGTCATCGATGGCGTGCTGGGTGTCGAGCGTGAAATCGCTGCCTATATCCCGCAAGTCAAGCGTACCGTCGAGGGCGCTGTCGCCTACGTCAAGATTTCCGATGGCTGCAACCGCTTCTGCAGCTTCTGCATGATCCCGTATATCCGCGGTCGTTATCACTCGCGCAATGCCGAGAGCATTATCTCCGAGGTGCGCGACTTGGTTGCCGGTGGCGTGCGCGAGATCGTGTTGATCGGCCAGGACACGGGTATCTGGGGTACCGACTTTGCGGATGAGGACGTCGCTGAGGGCTCGCCGCGCAATCTGGCGCAGCTGCTGCGCGCCGTCGCCGAGGCCGTGCGTCCGCAGAACGTCTGGGTCCGCGTTCTCTACCTGCAGCCCGAGGGCATGACTGACGAGCTTATCGAGACGATTCGTGATACGCCCGAGGTGCTGCCCTATATCGATATCCCCGTGCAGCACTGCGATGCTCGTATACTCAAGGCCATGCGCCGTTCCGGTTCGCGCCAGGAGCTCGAGGACCTTTTCCGCGATCTGCGTGAGCGCATCCCAGGCATCGTGATCCGTTCCACGGCTATGGTTGGGTTCCCGACCGAGACCGACGACGAGTTCCGCGATCTTATTGACTTTATGGACACCGTCGGCTTTGACTACACGAGTGTCTTTGCCTACTCGCAGGAGGAGGGCAGCCTTGCCGCCAAGATGGACGGACAGGTCGACGAAGAGGTCAAGCTCGAGCGTGCCCAGGAGGCCATGGACCTGGCCGAGTCGCTCGGTTTTGCTGCAACTGCCGCACATGTGGGCGAGCGCGCCCAGGTGATCGTCGACGGTATCGAAGAGACCGAGGACGGCGCCGAGCTGATCGGCCATGCCTGGTTCCAGGCGCCCGATTCCGATGGCGCGGTGCATCTGGACGCCAGCGAGGCATCCGTGGGCGATATTCTGACCGTCGAGTTTACCGATAGCTTCTGCTATGAGCTTATCGGTCATGTTGTGGAGTAGGAGCGCGTTGTGGCTAACGAGAGCAATAAGGAACTGACGAGTGTCTGGACGCCCGCCAACATCGTGACGTGCGTGCGTATCGTCTTTATCCCGGTGTTCATGATCGTGTCGGCGCTGTCTCACGCGAGCGTTGCCGGTACGGATTGGAGCACCTTCGACGGCCCGCTCGCCGCCGTAGCTTTCATTCTGTACGTCATCCTGTCGTGCACCGATAAAGTAGACGGCTACCTGGCGCGCTCGCGCAACGAGATCACCGACTTCGGCAAGTTCTTGGACCCCATCGCCGACAAGCTACTCGTATTCTCGGCCTTGCTGCTGTTCTTGGACTTTGGCGCCGTAACCGTGTGGTCGGTGTTCATCATCCTGTTCCGCGAGCTGCTGGTAAGCGCCCTGCGTATGGTCGCGAGTGCCGCCGGCGTGGTCGTTGCCGCCGATAAGCTCGGCAAGTACAAGACAGCGACCACGATGGTTTCCATCTGCGGTTACCTGTGCGTCTTTGCGATGGCCGGCTTGCACCTTGGTCCGGTGGCGCTGACGCTCGGCATCTACTCGGTGTCGCGCTTTTTGTACGCCGTTGCCGTTGTCCTGACTGTTATCTCGGGCGCCCAGTACTTCTGGAACTGCCGCAAGATCGTCTTTTCGATCTAGGTCCTGGTCGGTATGACGGACTCTTTTGAGCAGATTTCCGCACATAACGAGGAGCTGGCGCGCGATATTGTCGAGCGCGCGAGCGCTCGGGGCGTGACGGTTTCGACGGCTGAGTCGCTGACGGCGGGTATGATCTCCTCGACGATTGCCGATATCCCAGGCGCCTCGGCGGTGCTGCGTGGCGGTGCGGTAACCTACTGCGATGCGATCAAGCATCGCGTGCTGGGTGTTGAGCAGGAGACGCTCGACCGCTATACCTCGGTGTCGCATCAGACCGCGCGCGAGATGGCGGCGGGTTCGCTGGAGCTGTACCAGAGCGATGTCGCCGTGAGCGCAACGGGTTATGCCGGCCCCGGCGGCGGTACCGAGGACGATCCGGCGGGCACCTTCTATATTGGCTGGGCGTATCGCGCGGCTGATGGGGAAGCGCCGGTCGTGGACTCTGTGCGCTGCCACTATGAGGGCGACCGTTCGTGTGTTCGTGCCCATGCGGTCACGGAGGCATTGGGGCGCATTGTCTGCGTGCTCGATTCTATGGAATAGACGTGTTTTAAGGGGCCTCCGAGCCCCTTAATTGTGGAGATAGGGACCTTAGGCTCATTTGGCGTTTGTGCTGGTTGTAGATGTATTTTTGCCTGCCTTGTTCATATTTGGTCCTTTGTGGTCAAGCATTTGGTCAGTGTTTGGTCGGCGTTTGGTTGGGTTTTGGAAAGACCGCCAGCATATGATTGGCCTGAACGGTTGACCACGAACAGCCGTTCGTTTATTATCGATGCAGGTTGTTAAGAGGAGGGCTATTCATGGCCAAGAATTCAGGTCCCGTACGTACCGTTCATGCACCCACGACGGGTAAAGAGCGCGAAGAGATGATCGCCACCACCAAGGCCGAGATCGAGAAGAAGTTCGGTCAAGGCTCCATCATGAGGTATGGTGACGGCGGCCCCGAGCTTGAGGTCGAGGCCATTCCCACGGGCGCTCTGGCACTCGATGCCGCTCTGGGTATCGGCGGTGTGCCGCGCGGCCGTATCGTCGAGATTTACGGTCCTGAGTCCTCCGGTAAGACGACGCTTTCGCTCGAGATCCTGGCCGAGGCCCAGGCAATGGGTGGCGTTGTGGCATTTATCGATGCCGAGCACGCGCTCGATCCCACGTATGCCGCGCGCATTGGCGTGGATATCGACGAGGTGCTGATTTCCCAGCCCGATACGGGTGAGCAGGCGCTCGAGATTGTTGACATGCTCGTGCGTTCCGGCGCCATCGATGCCATCGTCGTCGACTCCGTCGCCGCGCTGACCCCGCGTGCCGAGATCGAGGGAGAAATCGGCGACACTACGGTCGGTCTTCAGGCTCGCCTGATGAGCCAGGCGCTCCGCAAGCTCGCCGGCTCGCTGTCCAAGTCCAACACGACGTGCATCTTCATTAACCAGCTTCGTGAGAAGATCGGCGTCATGTTCGGCAACCCCGAGACTACGACGGGCGGCCGCGCCCTTAAATTCTTCTCTTCGGTGCGTATTGACATTCGCCGTATCGACAGCATTAAGCTTAAGGACGAGGTTATCGGTAACCGCGTGCGCGCTAAGGTCGTTAAGAACAAGGTGGCAGCTCCGTTCCGTTCTGCTGAGTTCGACATCATGTACGGTACGGGCATCTCTAAGGAGGGCTCGATCTTGGACATGGCTGTCGAGTGCGGCATCTGCAAGAAGATGGGCTCCTGGTTTGCCTATGGCGAGGACAAGCTCGGCAACGGTCGCGAGGCCGCCAAGGCGTTCCTGCGCGAACACCCCGATTGCGCCGACGAGATTGAGCATAAGGTCCGCCTTGCCTGCGGGCTTGAGTTTGATGACGACGCTCCGTCCGAGGTTGAGCTGACCGATCAGCCTGCGCCTGAGGAGTTTGACGAGCTTTACGCCATCGATGGGTCAGCCATGCTCGATGATGACGACGAGTAGCGGTTACGCTCATGTCGTATACGGTGACGGAGGCCAAGGTCGTCTTTCCCGATAAGAAGGCGGCCTCCTCGTTCTCGAGCGGGTATGCCTCCAAAAAGCCTTGCGCACATATCGATTGTGAACTTGAGGGCGGTTTTGAGCGGTCCATTTGGATTCCCGTGCGGGTCGCGCGCCTGTATGTCAAAAACCCCCCCGATCTTCCCTGTGATTGGGATAACTTTCGTGATGCGGTGCAGCTCATCGAGCGTAAATGTGCACTTACCATGGTGACCGAGATGTTATCGCGCCGCGACCATGCGACGGGTGAGGTCCGTGACAAGCTGGCTCGCTACGGCTTTCATCAGCCCGCGATCGATTTCGCCGTCGAGCGCGCCACCGAGTATCGCTTTTTAGACGAGAACCGCTTTTGCTCGTACTTTATCGAGGAACGCAAACGGCGTGGTTGGGGACAGCGAAAAATCGAGACCGAGCTCAAGCGCCGTCATGTCGTGCTCGACGACATTCCCGGTTATCCCGAGGATTATTTTGCCGTCGAAGACGATTTGGCGCGTGCGTCAGTCCTGCTCGCCAAGCGGCGTGTTCCAGAGACGCGCGGATTCGAAAAACTGGTTCGGTTTTTGATGGGCAAGGGCTTCTCGTATCACATCGCCGCCGAAGCCGTTAAGGCACGTCTTGATGCCGAATGCGAGGAATGTGCGCTTTAGGCGTATGCGTTTTGTGGCCCTGCCGTTCACCGCGTTTTAGCCGCCGTACTGGGGCCATTTATTTGACAGTTGTTGTGGTTCAACGTACGATAAACACTGTCATTTGCTTTGTGATATGTGCTCATCTGTGATGAGTTTGTTTATATGTTTATCTGTATCCGACCCGCATAAGCTGCGCCCATATTACTCAAATGTCGCGAGCCGTTCGTAAGGACGGTTCGCTTTGTTGTGTAACGAATCCATAAAAAGGAGTGAGCATGCCTATCATCGCAGCGCTCGTTGGCATCGTTTTGGGTGCCTTCGCCGCCATTGCCTACATGCGCACCGCCAAGCAGGGTAGTCTTCACGAGGCCGACGAAAAGATCCAGTCGGCACACGCACAGGCTGAGTCCCTGATCGGTGATGCAAAGCGTCAGGCCGAGACCCTCAAAAAAGAGGCTCTGCTCGAGGCTAAAGAGGAGATCATCAAGAATAAGCAGGCCGCCGAGGCCGAGGACAAGCAGCGTAAGAACGAGATTCGTACGCTCGAGAACCGCGTGATGCAGCGCGAGGAATCCCTCGATCGCCGCAACGACGCTCTCGACAAGCGCGAGCATCAGCTGTCCAGCCAGGCCGGTCAGGTCGAGAAGCGTTCTCGTGAGCTCGAGGAGCTCTGCGCAAAGCAGACCTCCGAGCTCGAGCGTATCGCCGACCTTACCCGCGAGGACGCCCACAAGGAGCTCCTCGATAAGGTTCGTGGCGAGGTCACCCACGAGGCCGCCACGATCATTCGCGAGTCCGAGCAGCAGGTTCGCGCTGAGTGCCACAAGACCGCCCAGGAGATTCTGTCCCTGGCGATTCAGCGCTGCGCTGCCGACCACACTGCCGAGGTTACCGTTACCTCCGTGCACATTCCCTCTGATGACCTCAAGGGCCGTATCATCGGTCGCGAGGGTCGCAACATCCGGACCTTCGAGCAGGTTTCCGGCGTCAATCTCGTGATCGATGACACGCCCGAGACCGTCGTTCTTTCGAGCTTCGACCCGGTCCGTCGTGAGACCGCCCGTGTCGCCCTCGAGAACCTCATCGCTGACGGCCGCATTCACCCTGCCCGCATCGAGGAGATGTATCACAAGGCTGCCGACCTGGTTCAGCAGCGCGTGCGCGATGCTGGCGAGCAGGCTGCCTTCGATACCGGCATCCACGATCTGCACCCCGAGATCGTCAAGACCCTTGGTGCCCTGCGCTACCGTACCTCGTTTGGTCAGAACGTGCTTCAGCACTCTCTCGAGGTCTCTGATCTGTGCGGTGTGATGGCTTCCGAGCTTGGCCTGGACGTTGTGACCGCCAAGCGCGCCGGCCTGCTGCACGACTTGGGGAAGGCAATCGACCACGACGTCGAGGGTCCGCATGCCGTCATCGGCGCTGAGCTTGCCCGCCGTTATGGCGAGAAGCCCGTTATCGTCCACGCAATCGAGGCTCACCATGCCGACGTCGACCCCAACACGGTGCTCGATGTCCTGGTGCAGGCCGCCGATGCCGTCTCTGCCTCTCGCCCCGGTGCCCGTCGCGAGTCTGCTGAGAACTACATCAAGCGTCTTGAGAAGCTCGAGGAGATCGCCAACTCCCATGACGGCGTCGAGCGTACCTATGCCATGCAGGCTGGTCGCGAGGTCCACGTCATGGTTCAGCCGGACAAGATCTCCGATGCCCAGTCCACGGTTCTGGCTCACGATATCGCCCATCAGATCGAGGAAGAGATGGAGTATCCCGGTCAGGTGCGCGTCGTCGTGATTCGCGAGAGCCGCGCTGTCGATATCGCTAAATAACATGAGCGACGCGAACGAGCTTATCTCATTTATCGCGTCGATGTCGGGGGAGGGCAACCTTCGCGTCGAGGAGAACCTTGGCGAGGGGTATGTCCGCCTCCGCGTTTCGGAGGCCGAGCGGCGCCAGGCAAAGCACGACATTCAGCATGTCGAGGATATCGTCATCGAAATGCTCCGTAATGCTCGTGATGCCGGCGCCGACAAGGTCTATCTCGCCACGACCAAGGAAGATGGCGTCCGCACGCTTGTCTTTCTGGATAACGGCTCGGGTGTTCCGCAGGATATGCAAGAGCGAATCTTTGATGCCCGCGTTACCTCAAAGCTCGAGAGCATGAAGATGGACCGTTGGGGCGTTCACGGTCGTGGCATGGCATTGTTTTCGGTCAAGCAGAACACCGACGAGGCCCGTGTGGTCACGTCCGGCGTCGATCTTGGTTCAGCCTTTAAGGTGAGCGTTGCGGCCGATCGCCTTAGTGAGCGTGCCGATCAGTCCAGCTGGCCCCAGGCCGTCAAGGATGAGGACGGACGTTATGTCTGTGCTCGCGGTCCGCATAATATTATTCGCGCTGCTTGTGAGTTTGCGCTCGAGGAGTTGCGTGGTTGCGATGTCTATCTTGGTTCTCCGTCTGAGATTGCCGCGACCCTTTATGCTCAGGCGTCAAGCCGGCTCGATACGTCGCGCCTCCTGTTTATCGATGACGAGAGCGAGCTTCCGGTTGTCGACCGTTTAGGCCTTGCCTCTGATGCCGAGGACTTTATTCGCATCTGTTCGGGTTTGGGTCTTGAGATGTCCGAGCGCACGGCACATCGCATTTTGGCAGGGCAGATTAAGCCCGTTCGCGGTGTGACCGCGCGTCTGCTGCGCGAGCGTGATTCTTCCTCGCATGCGCCGGCTCCTGTCGATCTTGCGAAAGATCGTCGCGGGCTACGTATTGCCAAGGATGACATGGCACAGTTTTCGCGTGCTGTGGAACGCGACTTTAATGACCTTGCCGCCCGGTACTATCTCAACCTTTGCGGCGACCCAAAGATTCGCGTTTCGCGTGAGCGAATCACCGTGACCTTCGATCTTGCCAAAGAGGAATAGTGCCTTTACCGAGTCCACTCGGTACGATACAGTTATTGCAGTTAAAACGTACTTTTAAACGCAGGAGTTTCTTCATGGATTGCCTGAAGGTATCAAGCAAATCATCGCCCGCGTCCGTTGCCGGCGCCATCGCCGGCATGGTCAAGGATGGTGTACCCGTCAACATCCAGTGTGTCGGCGCCGGTGCTGTCAACCAGGCCATTAAGGCCGTGGCTATCGCGCGCGGTTTTTTGATTCCAACCGGTTTTGATATTTCCTGCGCGCCCGTGTTCTCCGACATCCTCATTAACGGGGAGTCGCGCACGGCCATCCGCCTTTCTATCTACGTTCACCAGATCAATCGAGCTGCTATGGATAACGTCGTCATGGATGATGTTAAGCCTGTGGCATAGCTTCTGCTTGCCTCGTTTCGCTCCCCATCGTTAGGACTTATGCACATGGACCAGCGTTCCGTACGCGATATTCTTGCCGGTAAAACCTACTTTATCCGCACCTTTGGCTGCCAGATGAATCAGCACGACTCCGAGCGTGTGAGCGGTCTGCTTGATTCGTATGGCTGCCTCATGGCGCTCGATCCCGAGCATGCCGATATCGTTGTCTTCATGACATGCTGCGTGCGCGAGGCCGCCGATACTCGCCTGTACGGCCAGTGCAATTCCTGCAAAAGCCTGCCGCCTTCGCCTTCGGGCAAGCGCGTGGTTGCCGTTGGTGGTTGCATCGCGCAGCGCGATGGCGAGGGCCTGCTCACCAACGTCGATAACGTCAATGTCATCTTTGGTACGCATTCCATCGCACATGTGGCCGAGCTCATTGCCGAGGCGTTCCTTGATGGTAAGCGTCATATCCGCACCAAAGAGCATGAGGATACGGATGCCATGAGCATGCCGTGGCATCGCGAGACCCAGTATCACGCCTGGGTGCCCATCATGACGGGCTGCAATAATTTTTGTACCTATTGCATCGTGCCGTACGTGCGCGGTCGCGAAAAGAGCCGCCCCTTCGAGGAGATTGTCGACGAGGTGACCGGTTTGGTGCGCCAGGGCGTGCGCGAGATCACACTGCTGGGCCAAAACGTTAACTCATATGGTCGCGATCTGTTTGGCAAGCCGCGTTTTGCCGATTTGCTGCGCGCCGTAGGCGATACGGGTGTGGAGCGCATCTTCTTTACATCTTCACATCCCAAGGACCTGCTGCCCGAGACCATCGACGCCATGGCCGAGACGCCTGCCGTTATGCCGCAGTTGCACCTGGCCGTCCAGTCAGGTTCGACGCGGATCCTCAAAGAGATGAATCGCCGTTATACACGCGAGGACTATTTGGGCCTGGTCGATCGCATTCGCAACCGCATGCCCGATATCGCGCTCTCGACCGACATTATCGTTGGCTTCCCGGGCGAGACTGAAGAAGACTTTGAGCAGACGCTCTCACTTGCCGAGACGGTCCGCTATGCTCAGGCCTATACCTTTATCTATTCCAAGCGCGCCGGTACCCCGGCCGCCGAGATTGATGATCCTACGCCGCATGAGGTCATTCTCGAGCGTTTCAACCGCCTGGTTAAAGTTATCGAGACCACGGCACACGAGTATAACCAGGGTGAGCTTCATACTGTGGTGCCGGCGCTCATTGAGGGAACGAGCAAAAAGAATGACGCGGTGCTACTGGGCAAAAGTCCCAAGAATCAGACCGTGCATGCGCCTATCCCCGAGGGTTACAGCATCGACCAGCTTGTTGGCAAAATCGTTGATGTTGACGTTGACGTTGCCAAGACCTGGTATTTGTCTGGCTCCGTTGTGGGCGAGCCGCGCTAATGGTTGCTCCCGGGGCAGGTCTTTCCGCCGTTGCGATTGTTGGTCCAACGGCGGTTGGTAAGAGCGATGTTGCCGATCGTTTGGCAGCTCGTCTTTCGTCCGAAGTGCTGTCGTGCGATGCGATGCAAATCTATCGCGGCATGGACATCGGTACCGCAAAGATGGCGCCCGATGAGTGTACGGCGCCGCTGCGTCTCGTCGACATTGTAGAGCCGGGTGTGGCATATTCTGCTGCGCTTTATCAGGCTGACGCTCGCGCGCATGTTGAGCGCTTGCTGGGCGAGGGCCGCCTACCGGTGTTTTGCGGGGGTACAGGCTTGTATCTCAAGGCTGCTCTCGATGAGATGGACTTTCCCTCGGGTGAACTTGAGGACGATCGCCGTGCGGGCTATCAGGAGCTTGCCGAACGTATTGGCGTGGAAGAACTGCATGCCCTGCTTGCCGAGCGCGACCCAGAATCGGCTGCTGTTATTCATCCCCATAACGTGCGCCGTGTGATTCGTGCGCTCGAGATGCATGATGATGGTATCTCCTATGCACAGCAAAAAAGTCAGTTTAGTGTTCCGCGCGAGCATTATCATTCTCTATGGTTTGGTCTGACGCGTAATCGCGAGGTGCTCTACGAGCGCATTAACCTGCGCGTCGATCTGATGTTTGAGCAGGGTCTTGTCGATGAGGTCCGCGGTCTTATGGACCAGGGGCTGGAAGATGCCCTGACGTCGATGCAGGCAATTGGCTATAAAGAGATCATCGATGCTTTCAATGGTGTGATGAGCATGGACGAGGCTCGCGAACTCATTAAGATGCGTTCGCGTCGCTATGCCAAACGTCAGCTTTCGTGGTTTAAACGCGATGACCGTATCGTGTGGTTTGATATGGATGAATTTACGATCGATGAGGTCGTTGAGGATATCCTGCATCGTATTGAGGCTGCCTAATGGCCCGTTTCCCCCTTGTTTCCACGTCACCCGAGCCCGAGCGTGCCATTTTAGTTGGTGTTGAGTGGCGCGACAATGCATGGCCACTCGATCGATCGCTTGATGAGCTGGAGCGTCTTGCCCACACGGCTGGTGCCCAGTGCGTGGCACGCTTGTCGCAGCGTTTGGTAAAGCCGTATCCTAAATCGTTTATCGGCTCCGGTAAGGTTGAGGAGCTTTGCGGGCTCGTGCATCGTATGGATGTCGATGTTGTTATCTTCGACGACGATTTATCGCCCTCGCAGCAGTCTTATCTGGAGAAAGCCGTGGGCGAGCCGGTAAAGATTATCGATCGCACAGCACTGATCCTGGATATTTTTGGCTTGCATGCTCAGACGCGTGAGGGACGCCTACAGGTACAGCTGGCACAGCTTCAATATCTGTTGCCTCGTCTGCGCGGTATGTGGAGCCATCTTGCCAAGGAGCAGACGCGCGGCGGCATCGGTTCGCGCTTTGGCCAGGGTGAAAGCCAGCTCGAGGTTGACCGTCGCCTCATTCGTAATAAGATCGCAGCGCTTCGTCGTGAGCTCAAGCAGGTTGAACAGCGTCGCGATGTCCAGTCTAAGAGCCGCATTGAGTCACTGGCGTTTCGCGTCGCGTTAGCCGGTTATACCAATGCGGGTAAATCGACGTTGCTCAATCGTCTGACCGGATCTACGGTACTTTCGCAGGACAAGCTGTTTGCTACGCTCGACCCGACGACGCGTTCGTATCGCCTGCCCGGCGGTCGTGGCATGACGATTACCGATACCGTTGGCTTTATTCAAAAGCTACCGCATGGTCTCGTTGATGCCTTTAAGTCCACGCTGTCTGAGGTTCTTGGTGCCGATCTGATCCTTAAAGTTGTGGATGCCTCTGACGAGGACTACGAGCGCCAGCTCGAGGCAGTCGATCGCGTTCTTGACGAGATTGGTGCCGGCGAGCGTTTGACGCTTACGGTGTTCAATAAAATCGATCTTCTCGATAGCGTTGATCGATTGAGTTTCCGTCGTCGCTATCCCGAGGCCGTGCTGTTCTCGGCCCAGACGGGCGAGGGACTCGACGATCTCGTCGACCGTATTGCTCGCGAGGCGGCTGCCACCGATGTGTTGCTCTCCGCTGATATCCCGTATCGCGAGGGCGCCCTCATCACGCTGGTGCATGAACAGGGAACCCTTTTGCACGAGGAATATCTTGAGGGCGGCGTTCGTATTGTTGCGAAGCTGCCGGCTCGTATCGCGCCGCGGCTCAAGCGTTATCGCACCGAGTAGACGAGCTCCAAAAAGCCCAGAATAATGGGCTGATGCAGAAGATAAAAGGGGAGTGCGTGACGTCCAAGGCTGGCGAGCGCCGGGATGGGATTGGCGTAGGCCCAGCTAGGGACGGTCTTATCGATTCCCTTCGCTATGTGTGCGGCAAAGTATCCTGCAAGATACATAAAGAAAAACGGGATGATGGGGTAGTAATCACCTGAGACAAACCCAGGGCTCGGAAATCCCAGCCACGCCAGGTAGGGGACAGGGTAGATCGTTTTGGGGATGCTCCAGGTGAGGGCAAACAACAAAAGGCATAGGGACATGCCCCATCTCGCCGATATCTTCTTAAGGACGGGATCGGTCAACGCCACGATGCCGGTACATGCGGCCATGCAGTAGATGATGCCAAAATTAACAGAATCGTCAACTGAGACAAGTGTTGTTGCCAACCAGACGACGAGTGCTGCTAAGGCGTATTTGGCGGCACGTTTGATATTGTTGCGCGAAAGGGTGCACATCCAACCCGCGATAAGCAGGAATACCCAGCTGATGCTGGCACGCCAGATGTCTTGAAAGACGGTCTGTGTAAACCAGGGCATATCCCAGTCGTACAGGTAGGCGAGATCGTAGCAAGCGTGAAAACCTGCCATTGAAATCATCGTAAACCCGCGGACGGTATCAAAGATGGTGATGCGTTTCTGCATTACGAGAACCGGCGCATCAAGCCGACGACTTTGCCCAAGATAACGGGATTCGTTGCATAGATAGGCTCCATGGTGTCATTCTCGGGCTGCAGGCGTACGCGTCCCTGCTCCTTGTAGAACGTCTTGACGGTCGCTGAACCATCAATCATGGCCACGACAATTTCGCCGTTCATGGCACTCTTTTGTTCACGGACGATGATGTAATCGCCATTGAAGATGCCGACATTGATCATTGAGCTCCCATGCACCTCAAGGATAAAGGAACCCTGATCGGTGGCGATTTCGGTCGGGATAGTAAAAGTGTCTTCGATATTCTGCTCGGCCAGAATGGGAATCCCAGCCGCGACACGACCAACGAGCGGTAGCGAGACCGTTCCGCGAGGTGCGGTGGGCTCGTCAGATTTAGAAATTGAGACAGAGGAACCGTCCTCGTTAAAGAGTTCCAGGGCGCGCGGTTTGGTGGCATCGCGCTTGAGTAGCCCGCGCGTCTCCAGGGCAGATAGATGGGCGTGCACGGTGCTGGGGGAGGAAAGGCCCACGGCAGAAGCCATCTCGCGCACGCTGGGCGGATAACCCTTCTCCTGCTGATATTCCTTGATGAAGTCGTAAATTTGCTGCTGACGCTTGGTAATTTTGCGAGCCATCAGGGCGTCCTCTCTACCCATGTCAAACAAATGTTCGAATTTTGCTTGACAGGAACAACTGTTCGAAGATAATAATAACCGAACATTCGTTCTCGCGCTAGACATTTTTGTCCGCGCGGCTTGATAAAACTGTTCTCAGCAAAACACGCGAGAGGAGAACATGATGAACGCAACGAATATGGTCCAGGGAAACCTCGCCCTTAAGCTCGAGACGCCTGCTGAACCCACTTTTACGGTTGTTCAGGGTGGCCGTTCCGGCTTTCAGCCTTTGACCGTAAAGCCTGCTCGCAATCAGCAGGCTGTAGTCGCGCCGACCCGCGTTGCCCTGAAGGTTCCGACGATTGTCACCGTTGCCGTTGCACTTACGCTCTTCTTTGTCCTCGCTACGTCGGTCTTTAGCGCTCGTCACGCCGCGTATGCCGAGTCCGTTTCCAACGTTACCTACGAGACCATTCGCGTTCAGCCTGGTGATTCTCTTTGGTCGCTTGCCGAGGAATATCCAATCGAAGGCCTTTCCACGCAAGAGACTTCCGACATGATCCGTAACGTCAATCATCTGGAGCATGGTTCGCTCGCCGCCGGTGCGCATCTTAAGGTTCCTGCTCGTTCGTAATCATTATCGCGCTGCGCATGGTACCCTTGTTATCGTTTAAGAGGAGGTACCATGCGCTGTCCCAAATGCGGCAAGGCACATACCCGTGTCGTTGATTCCCGTATGCAGGAGTCAAATAACACCATTAAGCGCCGTCGCGAATGTTGCTCGTGTAACTACCGCTTTACAACGTTCGAACGATGCGAAGACCCAATCGAGGTCATTAAGTCAGACGGAACCAAGCAGCGGTTCGATCGCAATAAGCTGCTCGTCGGCTTGGTGCGCGCCACCATCAAGCGCGATATCGACACTAAGAAGCTCAATGAGATTATCGATGACATCGAGGTCGAGCTGCGCTCTCGCACGTTGACGGCCGTCACGTCCCATGAGTTGGGTGACATGGTGCTCAAACGCTTGGCCAAGATCGACAAGGTGGCGTACATCCGCTTTGCCTCGGTCTACCGCGATTTCAAAGACGTCGATGAGTTTCTGCAAGAGCTCGTCAAGCTAAGGTGATTCCATGTCCAACATTACCGTCAACATAAAGCGTCTCGACCCCACCGTCGAGCTTCCCAAATACGCCCATCCCACCGATGCCGGCTTGGATCTGCGCTCCAACGAGGACTGCGTTCTGATGCCCTTCGAACGCCGTCTGGTGTCTACTGGGCTGGCCATCGCCTTGCCCGATGGCTACGCCGGCTTCGTCCAGCCCCGCAGCGGCTTGGCCATCAAGCAGGGTCTGTCTATAGTCAATACGCCTGGCCTCATCGACGCCCACTACCGAGGAGAACTCAAGGTTATCCTCATCAACCTGGATCCCTCCAACAACATCCAAATCAACAAAGGCGACCGCATAGCCCAACTCGTCATCCAAGAAGTCCCCACGGTCAACCTCATAGAGGTAGATGAACTAGACGAAACCGACCGAGGCGACGGAGGCTTCGGCTCCAGCGGCGTAGCCTAGTCATTTACGTACTGTCCGCTGACCGGCCCGACCGCCTATATATCATCCCATGCTCAAACATTCTCGCTTCGCTGCGAAACTGCGCGTGGGACGATATATAGGCGTTCGGGCCGGTCAGCTGCGTTTACGCACTGCCAGCTGCGCCGGATCCTCATATTAGAAGCTGCAAAGGTGAACCAAAGTAATTAATTGCAGTTAGCAGATGCGGCAAAGGGATTGCTCCTTTGTCGCATCTGCATATCAGAAAGATTGATTATTGTTTTCAAGCGAGTAGACGCCCGCCCGCTTCTCACACATATCGTTCCACGCGCAGTTTCGCAGCGAGCGAAGCGAAGCGAGAATGTTTGAGCATGGAATGATATGCGTGAGAGGTGGGCGGGAGGGATGCGAGCGCTCCGCGAGAATGTTTGAGCATGGAATGATATAAGGGCGGCTCCCGCCGAGCAGCGGACTTTCGTCTAGCGGATATGAGCAGGTTTTCCACCCCAGTAGAAGCGGCAGAAGGCTCGTTTACGTTTTTGGGGTTTGCCTGCAATTTCCATGGTTGCAATGGCTATGTCCTCGGCTGCGTGTGGGCGGCGTAGTACTTCGCCGTTGATGAGTAGCGCTTTGAGCGACTCAGGATGGTCGTGCAAGTGACGTAGGGTTACGATGAGTTCTCGTGCGGTGGTGACATGCATGCTGGCGCCCATTCCGGTGAGCATCGTGGTGTTGGCCTTTTCCTGGCCGTATGATTTGCCCAGCAGGATCATCGGCAGATGCGCGCACAGGCACTCGGTGACAGTGAGTCCGCCCGATTTGAGGATTGCCAGGTCGCAGCCGTGCATGAGGGCCGCCATATCGTTCACGTAGTCCAGTACCGTCACGTTGTCGAGCTTCATGGCGTCGAAGAGCGTTTTGAGTCGGGTGGCGTATTCCTCATCCTTGCCCGGCAAAAAGACAAAATGCATGTCCTCAAAGCTGCGTAAGAAGGGGAGCGTGTGGTCCATCGCTGCTCGGAAACGCACGTATGGTTGGGGTAAACTGGCGCCGGCCATCACCAATACGACGGTTTTGTCTATGGGGAGATTGAACTTGCTGAGCTCATCTTCGCGTTTGTAATCAGTATCGAAACCGGCGCGAATGGGAATGCCCGTTATGCGGATCTTTGACTCGGGAACCTTGCGCGGGCGCAGCGTTTCGGCCATAAACTCGTTGGCTACGCAGAATAGGTCGGTGTCCTTGTGGGGCCAAAAGCCTTCGACTTCATAGTCTGTTGGTACGCAGATGACCGGAAAATCGATACCCGTGATGACGCGGGCGCCCACGGCAACATTGGCTGCTGTGATGTGCGTTGCGACCACGGCTATAGGCCTGCGGCAACGAATATATTCGTTGAAGGCGGGGAACATAATTCGCGACCATGCCGTGCCGCCACCCCAGAGAAGATGTCCCGTAAGCGTATATCGCCAGGTCAGGTCGTAAATGGGGCGTGTGGCTCCCGTAAAAGAAGCCGCGGTCTTATTGCCGTCGAATTTAATACGTCCAAAATCAAGGATATCGAGCACTTCAATTTCAACATCCTCAGGGATTCCCTTGGTGCCGCGGATAAGGTCAAATGCTTGTGCAATCGCGTTGGCGGCGGCTTTGTGGCCCGATCCAACCGATGCGTGCACAATGGTTACTAGGGGTTTTTGTGCAGGTGAAACGGTCATTTGCTCCGGTTGGGGAGTGGCTTGCATGGGCAGGGGAGCGCTATTGCTCGTCTGCGTTTGATCCATCGATAACTCCCCTTCAGATTTGTTACGCGATTTATCATTGTAGTGCATGAGTGTCATGTTCACGTAAATATGGGTATGAGCGCAAAGAACGCCAATCTTTCGACAGGAGGTCTCTTCATGACTACCCATCAGCCGATCGATGTTGCTATTATCGGTGGCGGCCCCGCGGGCTATGCTGCCGCCATTTACGCTGCGCGCTCCAACCTAACGACGACCGTGATTGAACAGGGCATGTCGGGAGGGCAGATCGCCACAACCAATGAGGTCGAGAACTATCCGGGCATTCCGCTCTTGAGTGGCGCCGAACTCGGCGAGCGTTTTCAGCAGCATGCAGAGGGCCTGGGAGCACAGGTTACATGGAGCATGGTTACGGGTATCGATTACGATGCCGATGCAGCGCTGTTTACGGTGCATCACGATATGGGCGATACGCTGGCTTCAAGTGTTATCGCTTGCATGGGTGCCACGCCGCGTCTGGCAGGTTTCGCTGGCGAGGATACGTATCGCGGTCGTGGCGTTTCATATTGCGCAACATGTGACGGCATGTTCTTCCGCGACAAGCAGGTATTTGTCATCGGCGGCGGCAATGCTGCCTGCGAGGAAGCTCTGTTCTTGTCAGAAATCGCCAACAGCGTGACCATCGTGCTGCGCCGCGATCAGTTTCGTGCGCCTGATGGTGTCGTTCAGAAAGTACTCGCAAAGGACAATATTACAGTTAGGTACCAAACTAGTATTGTGGAGCTATCGGGCGAAGTCATGCCAACGACGATTACCTTTAAGGACAATGCATCCGGCGAGACTCATACCGAGTCATTTGAGCCCGGCTCGTTTGGCATCTTTGTCTTTACCGGAACGCAACCCCATACCGAGCTTGTTGAGCATCTAGTTGATTTGGCGCCTGATGGCGGCATTTTGACTGATGAATCCATGGCGACCCGTACGCCAGGTCTATTTGCCGCTGGCGACATCCGTTCCAAGCGTTTACGCCAAGTTGTGACCGCCGTTTCTGATGGAGCCATAGCGGCAACCAGCGCATACGCATTTCTCCGTGGATAAGTACGATAATATATCTTATGTAAGGTTGTTATCAGTTAAATAAATGGCGGGACAGTGCACTGATGCATCGTCCCGCCATTTATCTTGCCGGCTATGTGGTATGCAAAACTAGATAACGTAGAATACAATATAGAAAATGAACGGAGGACCTTTATGAATCACGTTAAACACGTTATTCCGATGTCTGATTCGTCGGTCAGCATTAAGCCTGAGGATATTCAGCCCACTGTGCTACCCGATGCATTTATTCAGTCCGATATCGTACGCAAACTCAATACGTTGAGTCTGCCGCGCTATGACCAGTTGCCCAATGTGACGCTCTACCGCGACCAGGTCATTGAGTATGTTGCGCTGTGGATGGAGCCGCTGTCCCTTTGCGTTGAGCAGCCTATCATTACGCCATCGATGATCAATAACTACGTAAAGGTTGGCCTGGTGTCTGCTCCGGTCAAAAAGCAATATGGCCGCGAGCAGATTGCCCGCCTGATCGCTATCTGCATCTTTAAGCAGGTGCTACCTATTGCTGCGGTGCAGGCACTCTTTAACATTCAGCGTTTGAGCTACGATGCCCCGACGGCCTTCGACTATGTGGTCGATCAGCTCGAGGCATCGATTCGTTCGGCGTTTTCTGTCGAGCAGACGCCGGTTCCCGATACGGCGCATCAGGTAACGCGTGAGTCGCTGCTTGTGCGCAGTGCCGTATCGTCCTTTGTTTCGAAGGCGTACCTGATGAGCTATCTCAAGTTCAACGGGTTTAATAGCTAGCCGACGTATAAAGCGGGCGGGACAAAGAGTCATCTGTCGCTTTGTCCCGCCCGTATTTTTTGCTTGGTTTGACTTTATTGGCCCGAAGCTACGCCCATGCCGTAGCCGATGATGAGGCCGTGCATCTCGGCGTAATAGGAATCCAGGCCATTGCAGGGCATGATGATGGTCTTGGAGCCGGGCCAATGCTCGACTATGCGGTCAGTAAGCGCCTGGGCTCCAGCTTCGTTCTCAACGTGATCGATGATGACCTCACCGCCCGTAAAGCCCTCGGCTTCCATAGTGTCGATGATCTTGTTGAGCATCTTCTTTTCGCCACGCGTGTGCCCCACGAGTTCGATTTTACCGGCCTCACTCGCCGTGCCCAAAATGCGGATATTGAGCTTGTTGGCAATGACGCCGGCTGCCTTAGGGATACGTCCGGCTTTGGCGAGGTTTTCGTAATTGCACAAACTGAAGAGGATTTTGCTGTTCTGTTCAAGGCTATCGAAGTATGCGCAAGCATCCTCGAATGAGACATTCGGATTGTCTGCAAGATAGCGGTCGAACAGCAAGAAAATGAGGTCCATTTTGCCGCCAGCTGCGCGTGAATTGACTAGATGAATCTGCCGGTCGGGCTCCTCGGCAAGAACCATATCGCGAGCCGTGGCTGCCGCATTGTAGCTGCCTGACACGCCCTCAGAGATCGGCATGCAGATGGTCTTGTCTGCCAATTTGAAGAGCTCGGCCCACTCCCCTACACTGGGACAAGCGCTCGAAGAGGCGTTCGTCTCCGCCTGAACAGCGCAGTTGAGCTCATGAACATCGAGCGAAAGGTCATCGACGAATTCACGCTCCCCCACTCGAATTTTGAGGGGCGCAAATGCAAAGGTGGCATGGGGTGCGGTCGGTTGCCAATCGCGGAGGTTACAGCTTGAATCTGAGATAAGTGCCCAGCTCATAGAGGGTCCTTTCTAATTGTTCTTCAACAATTATAGCCATCTTGCAAACTGAATGTACGGCTATCTAGTTTTGAATACTAGATAGCCGTACAAGATTAGAGAAAAAAGAATGGACCTCGCGACTTAAAGCCACGAGGTCCATATCCGATTGCTTTATCTGAATACTTAGTAGCGCACGAAGATATAGTTGTTGTTCATGCCGGCGGCAACGGAGCTGATGATAACACCTGTGTTGTAGTCGGAAGCATGAATCATCTGACCACCACCGATGTAAATGCCGGTGTGATACGAATTGACCACAACGTCACCGGGCTGCGGATCGGACACACGTGTCCAGCCCATAAAGGTACCCGTGGTGCCCAGGCGGCAATAGCGACCAGTGAGGCAATAGCTAACAAAACCAGAGCAGTCGAAGCTGTTCGGGCCAATTCCGCCCCAAGAATAAGCGCAACCAAGCTTGCTGTATGCACGCGAGACAACAGAACCGCCATCGACGGACTGGCTCGGAGCAGAAGGCGTCGGAGCCGGAGCAGGCGTGGGGGGCTGCGGCGTCGGAGCAGGTGCCGGGGTAGGAGCCGGAGTGTTGCCGCCCTGGTTGTTGTTATTGCTGGTCTGGCCACCGTTGTTGGTGTTCTCGGTCGTACCGGCAGTTTCGTTGCTCACCGTGGCCTTCTCGGCGGTGCTGGCGTTGATGCCGGCTTGCAGCGCGGCGTTGGCCTCGGCCTCTGCGGCAAGCTCGGTCTGCAGCTGCGAATCCAGGGAGTTTACGACGTTCTGGGCTTCAGCCTGCTGGGCGTTAAGCTCGTCGACCTTCTTTTGCGTTGCGGCGACGTTCTTCTCCTGCTCGGCCTGCTTATCGGTGAGCTGCTGCTTAAGCTCCTTGACCTCTTGAATGGTCTGAGCCTGCTTATCGGAAACTTTGCCGTAGTAGAACAGACGGTTGAGCATATCGCTCAGGTCATCGACACCCGTCAGAACCTGAAGCAGGCTCAGACCGCCGGTTTTGTACTCGCCGGCGACATAGGTCGAGAGCTTGGCCTGGCCATCGGCGATCTCCTGCTGCTTTTGCGTGATCTCGCCGGCAGTCTGATCGAGCGCCTGCGTCTGCGTGGCGAGCTCATCGTAAATCTGCTGGGTTTGGGTACCGATCTGCTCGAGCTTCGTACGAGCAGCGGCAAGGTCGGATGCGGTATCGGCGTAGGCAGGAGCCGCGAGGCCCAAGCCCAAAACACAAGCGAGGGTTGCCGTAGCAGCGCAGCGTGCCATGTTTTTGTGCGTGTTTGCTGTGCGCATGTAGCTTCCTTTCCAGTAACTAAGGGTAACGGCTAGTCCACCGTCACCAGGCTAAAGAGCTCCACATCGTCATCAGACGGCGTGAGCTTCTCGCGCGGGTTGAGAAACGCAAGCTCAAGAATACAACCGTAACCGACAAGCTTTGCGCCCATATCTCGCACCAGTTTACCTGTTGCCTCGACGGTTCCGCCCGTCGCGACCAAGTCATCCAGAATCAACACGGTATCTTTAGAGCTGATAGCGTCGGCGTGGATCTCAATTGAATCGGTGCCGTATTCGAGCTCGTAGCTCTGGCTTACGGTCTCGCGCGGCAGCTTGCCCGGTTTACGTGCGGGAACAAAGCCGGCGCCAAGGGCTACAGCCACCGGTACGCCAACCATAAAGCCGCGAGCCTCGGGACCCACGACCTTGGTGATTCCCATGCCGGCAAAGTGCTCGGCGAGGGCATCGGTCATGGCTTTGAGCGCCTCGGGATTGCCAAAGAGTGGCGTGATGTCCTTAAAGATGACTCCGGGCTCGGGGTAGTCGGGGATATCGACGATTTGAGATTCGAAGTCGTACATTGCATGACCTTTCAATGGGTTGCCGAAATTTCAGCAGCGGTTATATGCCCGCGGTGGCGGTGCCGGATTGCGAAGGGGCAACGACCTTGAGCGGCTTTACGAGAGAATCCTCGTGCGAAGCCGGCGCGGCTGTCTCTTCGTTTTTGGCCTTGGTGGACTCGGAGCGAGTGATTTCCTCATCGAGTGCATCGATGTCGGCGTCCTCGACCACGGCGTTGAGCGACTCAAATACGCGGTTCTTGAGCAGCGCGGTGTGCACGCCCTCCGTCAGGTCGTGAAGCTTCTTAAACGCACGCTCGAGTTTGGCGTCGCGCTCGTCATCGGAGGTATCCATTCCGAGCATGCTCACGAGCACCTGCTCAAACATCGAGGACTCGCGATTGGCCGAAGACACGTACTGACGCAGGTTGCGTGGCTCGATATGGAAGCGTGACAGCTCGGAGCAGTAGCGGATGATCGGGAAATCGCGACCATCGACGAGCTCACGATTCTGTGGACTCTTGATGATGCGAATGAGGTCGTTCTCGGCGAGCGAGCGGATAAACGAAATCTCGACGCCCAGCATATCGGGAATGGTCTCGATGGGATGCAGCTTTTGCTTAGTCTCCTTGGGCTCCGTCTTGAGCGGAACGTCGGACAGCAAGCCCACCTCGTAAGCGAGCGTTGACAGGTCCGTGGCGTTTTCCAAGCGCTGCTTAATCACGTTGAGCGGCATGTAGCGGGTCTTCTGCAAGTGCAGGATGACCTCCAGGCGATCAACGTCCTCCTTAGAGTACTGACGGTATCCCTTAGGCGTACGATGAGGGGTAATGAGCCCCTCATCTTCTAGAAATCTAATTTTTGAGTTCGAAAGATCGGGGTATGCGCCTCGAAGTAGGTTGACGACTTGGCCGATACTCAGATAGTTGCGTTCGGCCATGCCCTACTCACCGGTTTCGATGCGCTCCGGCGTGCTTTCGTGGTAGATGAGCGTAAAGGTACCGATCTGGACGGAAGAGCCGTCGTGCAGCGGGGCTGCATTGACGATGGCACCGTCGACCCAGGTGCCATTGAGCGAGCCCAAGTCCTCGATGCGAGCCTGGAGCCCCTCACGAATAATGCGCGCGTGGCTGCGCGAAACGGTCATGTCATTGAGGAAGATGCCGTTCGCAGGATCGCGGCCGATGGTGGTCACGTCGTCCTCGAGCTCAAAGGCGGCACCCGTCTGCGGACCCTTGACGATGGACAGAACGGGGGCGGTGATGCGCACGTTGGCCATGAGGTCGGGAACGGTGACGTCGCTTGAAGGCACGCGGAATACGCAGGTAGCGTCAGCAGTCTTATCATTCTGAGGCATATTGTTAACCATGTTGTCCATGACAACCCCTAACTTATCGCAGACGAGCCGCAAATAATGAACCGTACGTAATCATACCCCAACGAATCAGTCTTCGATTTCGGGGTTCAGAAAGTCGATGTCTTCGTCCTCGGGATGCGCGAGAGCCTGTTTAATGGCCGCTCCGCCCTTAATGGAGTAGATGACAGCGGTGAGCATGGAGAAGATCACGCCGCCATACACGAAGAAGATGCCGAAGGGCACCGAGCTTCCGTTGAGACCCGGGAAGGCCGCGAGGGTCGAAGGTAAAAGGTGCAGGCCGTCAATAACGGGGAACCCGAGCAGCATGAGCGAGAAGCCGGTCATGAGCAGCGCAGTGGCAATTTTTCCGGGAAAGACGACATCGATGGGGCGAGGGTGATAGTGACGCACGATAAGCGTGCCGATGCCCAGATAGATGTCGCGGCCGATAATGAGCACACAGACCCAGATGGGCAGCTCTCCGCGGACCACCAGTCCCAAGACGCCGGTGAATAACAGCGCACGGTCGCAGATGGGATCCATAACCTTGCCGAGCCACGAGACCGTCTTGGTCATGCGGGCAATCTGACCGTCCATCCAGTCGGTGGAGGCGGCAACGGCGTAGATAACGATGGCGATGACGCGGTTGTTATCCGTCACAAACAGGTACAGAAATACCAGGGTGAGGATCAGGCGCGTAAAGGTGATGAAATTGGAGATCGTAAAGATCTTATTCGACGGGTAATCGGAAGTGCCGATAAGCTCCTTTTTGATCTTCTTTTTGATGCCCACAGGACTCCCCCGCTGGTTAACGACAAAACTTTTGATACTATACCCGTTCCGGCGATGTCTATCCAGCGCAGCCATAGAGAGTCCAGACATGTGGAGGGCGCTTTTGGGCGGCGGGGAATTTCGCATTCGTGTACATTAATCTCCAAACATGTCGAAATATGTCGATTTTGGTGGCTGACGTACACGTTTTGATTCGGTAATCACATCGATCGGGAACGTTGTTGCTTTAAGCAAATTAATCATGATGATTAATAACAAAAAAGGTCAGACACTAGGTGCCTGACCTGTAAACTTCTGGTCGGGACGACTGGATTCGAACCAGCGACCCCTTGACCCCCAGCGGGGTCAGAATGACCCTGACCTGTGCTTATTTTGTTAAAACACGCTCAAATAGCGCAAGTAGCGCATTTCCGCATAAGTAAATTTTACCAGCTCAGCGCGGTCTGTCCAGATAGCATATTATCGGCTTCGAGGAGCGCGGTGCAGCCGGTGTTTTAATCAACGGGGGTAGGAGCCCCGAATCGTCGCCGTTCCGGGTTCCCACAGGTGGGCCCGCCTGTTTCTAATCAACTGCGGATTTAGGAGCAGACATGCAATACGAGAAATGCAGCAATAAAACCTTACGCGTATGCGGACCCGGCGGCGTGAGGAAGAACAAGGGCAAATGGCAGGCCGTCGTGACGGTGGCCGACGAGATGACCGGGAAGAAGGTCCAGAGGACCAGGAACACCGGCGTGCCCTGCCTGAAGCAGAGCACGCGGGGAAAGGCGGCGGCGATGCGCGTCCTCGCGGAATTCAGGTCGGAGGTCGAGCTGGAGCTCGCCGAGGCCGAGAAGACGAGGGCCGCTGTCGGCGCCGGGCTTCCCGCCGAGAAGCGGGACGACTACGCCGCGCTGCCGCTCTCCGAGGCGCTCGAGAAGTTCATCGACTTCTGCCTGGAGATGAACAGGATCACCCCGACGACCCGCGACGACTACCACTACAGCGCCCTGCACATCGAGCGCGACGAGCTCGGCCTCGTCCCCGTCAACGAGGTGACGACCGACGACGTCAACGCGTGGTCGAGGCGCAGGATCGCCCTGGGCACGGCGCCCGACACGCTCAACAAGTCCTTCAAGCTCGGCAAGCGGCTCTACGCCGTCCTGCTGAAGAGGAGCAACGACACGATCGGGAGGAACCCGTTCGACGGCGCCCTCGCGCCCAGGGTCATCGCCAGGCCCAGGAACGCGCTGCGCTCCGACCTCGTGCCGAAGCTCAACTCGGTGACCTCGATGATGTCGGACTCGACCTTCAGGAGGGCGGTCGTGCTCGCCCTGCACACCGGGATGCGCATCGGCGAGGTCTGCGGCCTGCGCTGGTGCGACGTCGACTTCGAGTCGGGGCTCATCACGGTCAGGCACTCCGTGGCATACGTCAAGGACAGGGGTTCCTTCATCAAGGACACCAAGAACCACGACCTGAGGACGATCCCCATCGACCCGGTGGGCCTGCTCCCCTTCCTGAAGGAGATCCACGAGATCGATTCGCAGAGGCTCCGGGAGGCGTCGACCCTCGGCCTGCGCGACCTCGCGGACAGCTACGTCGTGTCGCGGCCGGACGGCTCCTTCGCCACCACAAGCTACATCCGCAGGGCGTTCAAGACGTTCTCGGAGACCAACGGCCTCATGGGAACCAACGACGAGCTGATAACGTTCCACGGCCTGCGCCACACGTTCGCGACGCAGTGGATCCGCCACGGCGGGGACATCAAGGCGCTGCAGTCGATCCTCGGCCACAAGGACGCCATGGTCACGCTCAACGTCTACGCCGACATCGAGCCGATGTCCAAGATCCAGAACATGCTTCGCGTGTCGCCGAGCCTGTGGCGCGGCTACCTCGGCCTGAGGGTGGACCCCGGCCCCATGTTCCAGCAGAAGATCCGCGAGGCGATCGAGACGCTCGAGGCGTTCGGCTACGGCATCACCGAGCCCGACGACCGCAACGTCCTCATCCGCGACGTCCAGACTATCAGCCGCCTCTACCCCACCGAGTACGCGGCAGTGCTGGGGGCCATCCCGACCGAGGCGACCGTGGTCGAGTAGAGGCTGGGGCATGCGCTTTCCCAAATCCGTAGCGCAAGTACGGGAATGTGGAATAGCGTTTAGATAGATTCTACTAGGTCTTCTCGTTGACGCAAATGCGGCACGGGTTTCCGCGAACGCGGACGCCCGTGCCCTTCTTTTTTACGATTGCATAATGCGTCTGCGCGATTGTGGATGAGGCCCCGCGGTTCAACCCGGGGATTTTCCGCCGCGCCGCCCGACTTGGAAAAAGGCCTGCAGATGCAGACGGCTTTCGGGAAGCCCCGACGGCACCCCTCTCAAAAATGGGAGCATGGCCCGAGGGCGTCCATGGGAGTCCCTCCCGCCGTTCGGCCGGGCGGCGGCGTGTAGCCCCGTAGGCGTGTAGCCGTGTAGCGGTGTAGTGCGCTGCGGATGTAGACCTGTGGCGGCGTATGCCGAAACATATTCCCAATCCGGGATTGCACTTATATATAAGTGCAATCGTCTTGCCATAGACGGGAAACCCGTCGGCCGGGCGGGACCGGAGGGCCGGGCGGCGAATGCGAAAGGCCGGATGCAGCCGATGCCCTGAATGAGGTCTCAACACATGGGAGGGGCAGGTGAATCCATCTCTTTGGCCGCTCCCGAGGGCATGGATTTCCCAGCCCTCGACCCCGAGGTCATCTTGCAGACGATTCGCAAGTCTCCGAGCGGTAGGTACCTGATGGAGCAGAGGGCCGCGCTGGCGTAGTTGCCGCACTTCGACGATATGGACGATGACGAGCTCCGCCAATTCGCCGCCCAAGTCAGGCCGTGATTTTATAGAATTCAGGGAAGACCGCTGTCACGTTCGCCGTTTAAGAAGGTGCCGCTTTGAAATATCTCGTCGAGGATTGCGATAATCCGGCAACTCCCGTCCAGGACTACGCCGAGGCCAAGCAAATCGTCCGACAAGTACTCGGCTCTCATCCATCAGTGAGACAAGCCGCCATGTTCGGCTCGTTTGTCCGCGGCGAGCAGAGGGACTCCTCCGATGTCGACCTGCTTCTCCATTTTGACGAAAAGGACGCCTTCGAGGTCATCGGCGTCGGCCTCGATTTGGCCGAGGAGCTCGGGAGGGACGTGGACATGCTGACGACGCCCCGCGGAGCCCAGAGCAGCTTCATCGAGAACCTGAAAAGAGAGGGACGGCTCATCTACAGGAGGGATTAAGGAGAGGTGGACCATGAGAACCCTTGAAGAGGCACGCGACACCCTTCAAATCTCGCAAGAGGATATCGATTTCCTCGTCGACGGCATCAGGCGAGCCGGTGAGCCAATCGCCATCATCGCCTACGGGTCGCGAGCCCGCTGCGAAGCCGGGAAGAATAGCGATTATGACATCCTCGGCCTTTCCGAGTTGACCGGAAGGGAACTCAAGGAGTTCTCGATTGCGGCCCATGTCCAACTGTTCGGATTCGGGAAGGTCTTGGATTTCTTCATCGGCAACGTGGACGATTTCAGGGCTGCGGTCCAACACGGCCGAAGTTTCGCCACCGAGGTCGCCAGGGACGGCGTGATCCTCTATGGAACGGTTGGAGGTGGCAAGAACGAGGATGAGAGGACACCGATGGAGTTCAGGCTTGCAAGCGGAACCGCGATCACGGACGAGGACATCGAGTGCGAGTGCGCGGAGTATGAATCCGGCTCTTGGGCGGGAACCCTGACGGGCCTACGCGTCGGCCGCCCCGGGCCTTCCGATGGGGAGGACGGCGCCGACTTGTCCTTCAAGTGCCCGAAAGCGGATGCCGACCTCATCGAGAGGGCGGCCGCCGCGTGCGGGATGCAGAAGTCTGAGTTCCTGCGTTCGGCCGCAATCGAGAAGGCCGAGAAAATCCTCAGGTCGGCATAGAACCCATTAGAACGACAAGGGGGCGGAGAAAATCTCCGCCCCCTTTACTTACTTCCTCCTGACGCCCACCAGGCCGCGGCTTCGGAGAATGCGGTATAGCGTTGATTTTGAAATGCCCATGGCAGAGCAGATATCTGGAATTGGCGTTTCCCGAGCGAGGTAGAGTTTCACGGCGGCGTCCGCTTTGACATCGGCGATACGTGGGCGGCCTCCGACGTTGCCGCCGTGGCTCCGCTTTATGGCGATGCCCTCCGCTTGGCGCTGCTTGATCAAATCTCGTTCAAGTTCTGCGGTGCAAGCGTGAGTTCCCAAGACAAACCGACCGAATGCCGTGTCCAAGTCTACGGGCTGCTTCAGAGAGGTTAGCTTGACCCCTAGGTTGCGGAACATCAGGTCATAGTTGAGCAGTTGTCTGGTCGACTTCGACAGCCGTTCCCAGCTTTCGACCACCACTTCATCACCGCGCTTCATTTTCTTGAACAACTTTTTTGCTGTGCGCGGTCGCCCTCGCGAGCGGCGGTCTCCTTGTCTTTGTAGATGCGTTCGTAAGCAATGCCGGCGTTCACCAACGCTTCGATTTGGCGGTCAAGCTTCTGGTCTTTCGTACTTACACGGGCATAACCGTATCGTGTCATTTTTCAGCCTCCTGCCTTGTCTTTTGATTTTCTCATGGGAATGCAAGAGGAGGTTTTGGCACTAGGTTTTGGCACTCGATTTGCATGGCATCGATGACTTGATTTCCTAGTGTCTGGCGGCATACGTTTTGAGACCGGCAAGTTGTTACCAGCTCGAGAACAGCGGACCGGCACACCGGGCCGCTCGATAGCGGACTCAGGTTCACAGCGCAGTTTCTCAGGGCTCGCATATATAGGAAGACTTGATTGGCAATCGATTTTAATGAAGTCGGCAGCGCATGTCAGAGTTTTCAATAAACTGCAGGTAAATCCATGTACCAAAAATTGGTACATGGATTTACCTGCAATGTTCGTGCTTGGTCAAAAGTCCATCAAGCGATATATCCATGATTTTAATGCGCGCGCTTGAGCTTTTTGCTTCAGTGGCAGTCCGACCGCCGGCAGGCGGCCACGCTATGTCCAAAGGTCACGCCTACTCCCAGTGCCCGGCACGTCGACGACCCAGTGCTGCCCGTCGAGTTCCTGCCGCAGGACTACATCAGGGACGTCTTATTGGGGGACGACCACATGGAACGCCGGGAGATCAAGCTGTACGGCCGATCCATCCGTCAACAACATATCAAAGCCCGAAAACCCGACAGGATCGCGAACGAGGGGATGAATTGACCGCCCGGGTATTTGCGCCCGGGCGGTCAATTTTATCAACCATGGGGGCGATGCTGTGAGGCCATTTTTCTGGCACCCGCCGTTTGCTCCGGCCTCAACGCACCCATCGACCGTTCAGTAAGCTTTGCGAACGCGACCACGTGCGCATTTGTCGAACAATCAAATGTCCGACAATGTCTGACGGAGCTGTCAGACATTCACGCACGAACAGGCGAGCTTCGCGAGCGACTGTAGGCAACTAGTAGCCCCACCTGCGTCTTTAACGCAGGTTCAACGTCGGACATCTTGAATGTCTGACGTTGAACGAAGCTGGCGTGCAAAATGGCCCCACAAGGCCATTTTGCACCGTCTCAGGGGTGCGATTCAGGATTTGCCGCTACGTCCGTTATCGTAATAATCTCCCGCAGGCACCACCGCGCACGCCGCCGTACCCGTGTCTTTTATCGTAATAATTTGAAATCTGGCGCCTTTTCTTCCTTGTCCGTTATCGTAATAACAAGGCGCGCGAGTGTCCTTCCCCCGGTCCAAGGGCGGAGCTCTGGCAAGCGCCGAACCGCCCGGGTCGGCGGCAGACTTGTACACACATTTACGATGGGGGTACAAGTATGCGTCTCTTGCGGGATTTCTCGTTTATCGGCAGAAAATCGAGGTCAGAAGATGGATGAGTTCTTGAGCATTGAAGATCTGCGGTGGGAGTTCGGCGCGTCGCGAGCATGGACGTACAAGTATCTGGCACCGCATATCAAGTCAATTACCGTGAAGTGCTCGACCGACGACGGCGAGCGCCTGTGCAAGCGCTATAGCCTAGATGATGCACGGCGCGTGGTCGCTGAAAAGGCTCGAGCCGAGGTCTATTCCGTGCCCGTTAAAGCGGACCCCGGGAAAAGCAGCTATGCTCCGTACCGCCGCCCGCGGCGCGTGCGAATCAAGACGAGCGCGTACATCGCCGAATATATCGTCGGCTTCGGCCATCTCTGGCAGATCGACGAGATTGCAGAGGAATACTGCGGTAAGCGCTCAAGAGAGGCGGCGTATCAATTCATCTACCGTAACGCCTGGATCGCAATCGTGTTCGGCAACAAAACTTTCTATATCCCGAGGCGCACCACACCGCAATTCGTGGCGGCAGCAGTCGAGGTGTTCGGAGACGCTGCCCACACCGTCGAATACGCACGCGGTGGACATAAAAGTGACGCCACGGAATAGCGGCACTATGTAACAAATGAATAAGTGAACGGCGTAAAAAGTGAAAAAACGAACTAAGTAATATCGACAATGCGGCATAACGCAATAACGACAAAGCGGAATAGCCGCACTATGTAATTACGTAATAACAGAACTATTGAACATCGGACTATTCGGTCCTGAAATCTGTCCGCAAGAGTCGTACGCTGCCGTACAAAATGCCCGGCAGCGTACCGCCGCAAGCGGCGCACGCTAGGGCTCTGCCCTAGCACCCGGCACTCGCGGCGTTAGCTCATTGTTCTGCAATTCAACAGTTACGTTTTTCAGTTTTGTCGTTATCACGTAGTTCGGTAATTACACAATTACGTAGTGTCGTAATTGCTTTGTTCGGTTGTGTCGCAGTTCAGATATGAACAACCGCCGCAGGCGCTGGGTACTAGGGCAGAGCCTTGGCAGTACGCGGACGGCCGAAACGCAGTTTTGTACGGCAGCGTACGACACTTGCGGGCGAGTTCCGGCTATGTCATTGCTGAATTACGACAAAACGCAACAACAGAGCTGTGTAACCGCGACATAACTGATTTACAGACGATACGAAGAACGTAATGAATGAACTAGTGAACTGCGACACAACCGAAAAAGCGAACGGTTATAAACCCAAAAAACGCATTGAAGCAGGCGAGATGTTTTAAATCTCAGCCAACAAATCGAGAACAGTAGCGTCCCGACGAACCGTGGCAAAATAGTCGCAGTAGTCATAGGCATCATCGGGACTGCGCATCACGGCAACAAGATCTCCGTTGTGCGCATCAACAACTGCATGTCGAAATCCCATCGTCTGACGCATCATCCGGTTGCGCTGCCGCTCGATCTCGATCGCATCCAGCAGGAGGTGGCCATCTGTATAGCCATGAAGGGCGAGCTCCATATTCTTCGGGTGACAGTCGTTAATCGCGATATGGATCAGCTCGCGCAGATTGTTTTTGTAACTGTAAGAAGAAGAGCAGGAAGAAGCACTAGGGCCGAGCGCCGCTGCGAAGGGAATCTCATCCCGCTTCAGCGTAGGATGAGGCTCCCCCAACAGGACCTTCGAGTTACTTCACTTCAAACCTTAAGAGCCTTCTCTCTGGCAGATCGGTCATCTTCATCGTATAAGTCCCAGGAAAAGCCTTCTCAAAACGGACGGTCTCGTAACCTTCGAAATAGTCGTTGGTGTTTTGCATCATGAATGGGACAAGCAACTCGTTCTCCGCCCCAACCTGTACAGCAAACGCAGCAGAACCGCCCAGAGCCGGCATTGCCTGCGTTATCAGATCGGTATTGACCACAAAGTCATAGTTTGGCGCAGACTCCGGCACCAAATGCCAAACATACGTTTTGATTCCGCCTTCGACATTGTCCTTATTCCTGACACGCATCTTTACGGCGATAACACACGTGATGTCGGCATCCTTCAATTTCGTTTTCGTATCCACGATGCCATATTTTGAATAATCATCATGCGCACGCTTGAGATACTCGCGCGGCGTGAGCAGCTCTGCCCCGTCTATGCAAAACGAATACCCGTCAGTCGCCACATCCTTCGACCCCAGAAACGCCCCATCCATCGAGAGCCATTCGCCCTCCGCATAATATTTCTCAGGAATGACCGTCCGGTTCCCGTTAACGACGCTCACCCTCATGCCCGCAAGGCCAGTAACAGCACAGCCGAAAAGCGCGAGCACCGACCTTCTCGTCCACATGGCCTTCTTCATCGCGCTCACGACCTTTCCCGAACTTTCACAACGGCACCGTCGCGCATGCAGTAAACCCGATCGGCCAGCTCCTCGAGCACCTCTCCGTCATGGCTGGACAGAATAACCTCGCGACCCGTTGATGCCGCCATCGCCACAACGCGCTTGAGCATTTCCACGCCCGCTTCGTCGAGGGCATTTGTTGGCTCATCGAGAACAAGTAGCTTCGGCTTTTCCATAATTGCCGCAGCTATCCCCAGACGTTGCTTCATCCCAAGCGAGTATGCTCGGAACTTCTTTTTTTCGTCTGCATCGAGCCCCACGAGCCGCAGGGCAGAGCGAATGTCCTCGGGGGTGGCAACGCCCTTGATCTGAGCGATGAGCTCCAGATTGTCGTAGCCAGACAGATATCCCAAAAAGGAAGGCGCCTCGATCAACATCCCCAGACTCGGCGGGAACGAGATGTCCGCCCCAAGCCTTTGGCCATCGATAGAGATTTCGCCTTCGGTAGGCTTGATCAATCCGCAGACCGCTCGCATAAGCATGGTCTTACCCGAACCGTTTATCCCCTGAAGCCCAACCGCAGTCCCAGGGTCAACCTCGATGGACACGTTGCGCAGAACATCGTTTTTGCCCATGCGCTTCGATACGTCCCTAACGATCACGCTCATATCTTGTCCCCCTTTTCTATAAGGTCGGCCCTTCGAAACCACAGTCCACCCAACGATAGGCATAACGACATAATCACAATTGAAAACAAGACGCTCGAGCCCGTCGCGATTCCCTCTTTGACAATTCCGCCCCAGCGCAACAGCATTAGGGCGTTGCCTAACAGCACCCAATGCCGCGCAAATGCCGAACAGATCAGGTAGCTCATTAAAACCACAAACGAGACCGACGGCCCGAGTACAAAGCCAATCACTGCCTGCGCAAACGCAAGCGCCTCGAAAGCAAAAAAGAGACCTGTGAAAAACGGCAGTGCATCCGCCTCGCCAGCTTTGAGAAACCACGGCGCCAAATTAGCCAGCTGAAGCGACGCATCATGAATGACCGCGCTGAACGAGGCGCTCACCATCAAGCTCCAAATCACAACAGAGCAAACCACCACGAGCAGCGAAAATGCCGTTACCGCCGCCACCAAGATAAAACGCGAGACCCACCAAAGGGTTCTTGACCGGCATCGAACAAGCGCTTGCAAACCAAACCCGTGCAACGATTCGGTCGGATAATCGAGTGTTGTATAGAGAATAAGCAGAATGACAAATAGCCATCCTAACGGAGGCACAAACATGAGCCCGGGCCTAGGCTCAAACGGAGCGGATCCGGCAAACACGAGCGCGAGATTATCAGCAAACCCCAAGGCATTCGTCCGAACCCCATACACAGAAGACAAGCCGTAGGCGTACACCAAGTTCGCAACGGTCACTGCCGCAATCGCAATAAAAGTAAGGATGTTCTTCTTCAAAACGGTCCTCAGGTCCGCGGCGACCAGCCTAAACAGCATCAGACCACCTCGCGTCTTTTTAAGAATCTCGCGGAAATCAAAGAAAAGACGAACAGCAAAATGATTTCTGCAAACCCTGCTCGAATGTCGGGCCAGTTATTTAGTGATTCCGACCTGATGCTGTTAAGAATGTTGCAGTTAAAGCCGACGCATGAAAGGACGCTAAAAATCCAATCGTTAACAAAGTGCCATGCAACCATAATCAGATATGGAACGACCATCGCCTTGATTCTGCTGCGAAACACAACCGACAGACCAGTCACGGCCATGGATAGAGCCCCCAGCGTCACCGCATCGAACAGTGTATAAACCAGCACATATAACAGAGGCCGGGAATAAAACAGACCAGAAAAATAGCTATGCAGATAGAGCCCGACGTAAGTCGATTCATCGACCCGGGGGAGATATGCGGGAAACAGCATTGAGACAATCAGGAAGTTCACGAGTAGCGGAATAGCCGTGACCGCAAACGCAGAGAGAAAAGCAGACAGCATCTTCACGTTCAGGTATGCATTTCTAGAAACACGTGTGCAGATCTGCGCCTCGTAACCGCTCAAACGCTCGGACAGGCATGACCACGACCCGGCCAGCATGGCAAGCAACGGCAGCGCATAGAAAAACACTGATGCCGATAGCGGTGCATTTGCACTCACAACGATCCAGTTACCAAAGCTACTTTCACGCGTTTGGCCGAGGTATGCCTGGGCTTGCAAACCAACGCCATAGCCAAGCGATAACAGCTGCTTGCGCTCAGTCTCGAGCGTCCACCATGCCTCAATGGCAGCCGCCATCGAAATTGCAGTCGCAACCATAAGGGTCAACGCAAATATAGGATTGCCAAATATCTTGGACAACTCGTGCCGCATTAGATTTCTATTCAAGCGACATCACCCTCCCTTCGGCCGGGCCGAGCAGCAACACTCGGCCCGGCCCTAATCACAACAAGAAGCTGCGGATTGGCTAGGAGGGAAGTTTGTTAAAATGGCCAAAGCAATCGGGGCTCCACTTTCCATAGACCGTGCCGTATCCGGACTCGGCCCATGCAGTCAGACGAGCATAGCTGCGTTTATTCTCACGGACGAGATTGTATATCTCCCATTCACGCTCATGGTTGGAGCGATACACGCCCTGCGTGCAATTCAAATTGCCCGTTCCTCTATTGTCATAGGCACCGTCCACGTACAAACGTAACGGCTTTCCTGAATAGCCTTTGATCCAAATGTAGACTGAAGATGAATCTTCTTTCTGGCGATAGCCGGTTGCGCTCGTGCCAGAACATTGAAAAGCGAAATCTCTATCTTCGTTGTTCTTGCATGTGGCAATTCCGGCATCCGCGCTCTGCGAAATGCTAGAAACCTGGGAAGTGTCAAACTCCTCTTGAGCAAATGATGCGGCAGGTGCACCCATCGACAAGCCCGCAACAATCGCCAAGCCGACTCCGATTCGAGCAATAGCGCTCCTTGGCTTAATCATGGCCTTCTCCAATCAAAAGCGGTTAACAATGCGTCGACGCACGGCAACCTTTGCATGAATAGAGAAAGATGTCTGTAAACACCCGCTATTGAGTTGATCGCTCAGGCGTTTACACGTTATCTACCTGCGATAACAATGAAACAAGCTCCGCTTTATTCTTGATCTGCAACTGGCGATAAGATGCGGATCGCAACGCTTGCACCGTAGATGCAGCATAACCTACGTCCTCCGCAATGGTCTTTGTCGTTGCGCCCTCTGCCGTCATCAGCAAAATTTGCGACTGAACATCAGAAAGGGAGCGTAATGTAAGCAAAGCCAGCTGGCGCGCGCGAGCCGTTTCGGTGAACCCATTCGCACGGTACTCCAAGACGGCCCTCTCGTTCTCAACCGAGTGGGCGAGCGCGATGTGCGTGACGAACATGGGCACAGACCAGCAGACGACCACCGTTGCCACGACGACATTGACAGCCGAACTATGCCCCAACAGCGACGCAAGGAACAGCGGCTCGAAAACCATCAGATCCTGCGCCATGTTGAGCAAGACGACCCAGACAGGAGCCGTCGCCCCAAAGCAAAGCATCCATACCCCAAGCATTTTGCGCTGCGGACAGCTTCGCAGCACTACATATGTGAGCAGCATCCCCGCCAGCACCACGAACCCATGAATTCGCCCCCTACTGGCAGCATAGATTGAAGCAGCGACACCTATTGACACCAATGGCACGATAGCCCGAGCACGGGCATGCACCTTAAACGGACGCAGCCCAACAGCGAGCGAAGCCGTAGACGCCACGCCGCAAAACAGGACCGGCACAGCCATCAACGGAACGCGTATGCACGTCAATGCCGTGATATAGATAAAAGACCATTCCGCAGCAGACAGTATCGCCCACATGCACGGACCTCCGAGCTCAATCGCCCCATCCACCCTATCCAGATCAGCGTCATGATTTGTCTTTACAACCGCGCAATACGGCGAAAGAAACAGTCCGAGGCCCAATGTATAGCTTGCAAGAGAAAAGGCGACTGCCAGCGTAACGCTGGATCCCCAATCACTATTCGCCATTACCAAGGGACCTGCCGCAAGGAAAATAAAAAAAGATGTGGGCAGATATCGAAGCAGCCGGTGCGTCCGAGCTAATGCCAACATATCGCCGGCATGCCGCTGCGACAGCTCAGACTCTACAGCTTCGCCCCCACCCGCAAACAGCTCCACCAGCTCACGCGAGCCCGCAACCGACGCCTTCCCGTATGCTCGGTGAAGCGTGGTCCGCACCGTCGATGGCTTCGTATCCGTCTCCCTGGCAATTTCCGCCGGCGTTTTCCCTTTGAGCAACAATCGAACAAACTGCTCTTCTCGAGGCGACAGAGAGGGAGAAAACGCTCCCGCATCGAATGGGTCGGACGTGCGGGGGATATCCGAATCGTTGTTCCGCTTCTTCCTGAGCAACGTACATACGAAGGCAGCAATAGCGGACCCTATCGTCAGCGACGCAATGATCGCGGCATCGTTTGCGAAGTATGCCACCTCAACAGCGGGAACAAGGCCAATGGGAACTGCTACGAGCACAGAACGGGCGAACACGTCGCTCTGTCCACGACCAAAGGCGCGGGGACAGCAAAGCAAAGGGACCGCAGCCAATACGAGATAGACCAGAGGAATTAAAAGCATAAGGCCAATTGATGCGGCCGTTATAGAGGGCATCCCCCATGGCTCGGGAACGACTCTCCATGAAACTCGACAGCAAAACAGCAGGCAAGACAGGACAACTATTGTTTCTGCAAAAAGCGCGCTCTGCGATCGGCGGGTCCCCCTTTCGCCGTCCCGCGCCGCCCCCCGTATCAAAGGAGAGCCCGCCGTATCCCAAATTACATATGAGAGGAGCAACGACCCAGTGAAGCACAAGGTACACGAAACACCATGCAACAACCAGATTGGTGCAAACACGATTGGGATAGAATCTCCGCGAGCATAGAAGGCCAAGTCGACCCATTCGGGAACCACCGCAATAGCAGCAAGGAAAACACCGAAGACGCCAAGGCGACCCGGCCGTCTTATTTCTCTCCCCTTGCGGAGCGCAACACCATGACCAAACGCCGCGAGGCATGCGCCGAGGATAACGAGCCAGGTCATTGCACCTGATGCCAAGCCGATTGAAGATGAAAACCGGTGATAAGGGGTAACCGCCATTACGATAAGCACAATGGCGCAGGCAGATGTGGCAGAACGGCGGGAAAAGAGCATATGGCCTCCATAGCATGTCATTATATCGCTCGATTCACTCATCTATCTCCATGCCCACACCGGCCAATTTTTCCGCAGCCCCCGCCCCAAAGCGGGATACGGTTTCCTTTTGAGCGCCGGTTCGGAAAATGCATCCAGTTTTAGTCCGAAAACTGGGACGCGCGGGCAGGAGCTATGCAAAGATAGCGGCTGTTGGCCTTGCGATCGGTCTTGCAATGGCGCTGTGCGCATCATTCGCGAAGTATAAGTACGAGCTGACTGCTTTCTGTTTAATGCCAACGCCCAAAGCGCCTTGAAGAGCTGCTTGTAACATTCGTTCATTCAACAGCGAGATCTCTTCACCATTCTCGGCCGGCCCGACAGAGCGACACGTCAGTCGACCCCATCGATCAACCACACCCCCACTCCAATGAGCGGGAATTGTATCAGGGAGGACTGACCAAGCCGCCCATAGAATCAGAAATGGAAGAATAGAGAGGATGAAAGATGATAGCACTGCAGTAATTTTTTTTGAGGCTCTCATCGATTCCGCATCTCCTTGCGCGCCCACATTCCACTCCGCCTTAAATCAAGTATACCTTTTGAGACTGTTTAATCTGAACAATAAGATGTGTACCAGTAAAACCTGGTTTCGGCATTGATTGGAGCAGTCATGGCGACATGCGAAATTGCGGTCGTATTCGATGAGAGCGAAATGGCTTTGATCCAGGCTCATGCGGGCACCTCAAATATGTCCTTTTCCGAGTTCGTGAGAAGGGCTGCGCTTGAGAAAGTCGAGGACATGGTGGACATCGAGGCATTCAACGAAGCGCTGATGGAAGATGACAGTACCCGCTACTCAATGGCCGACGCCATGCGTATGGCCATGAAGGGCGAATAGCCGTTTGCGGCGCCAAGCCGACCGCTCGCGTTGAGCGGCGGCAGCGCCCGTTGGAGCGATAGTTCCGATATTTTTTCACGAATTACCGTCGAAATGTTTCGCGCGCCGGTAGATGCAAACACTGCTTAAGGGCACACCCAAAGCACCACAAAGTGCCGCCACGCAGGCCAAGGCCGAAAAAACGACCTCACCAGATGCGTTTTAAGACACAGAAAATGGGTGTCGCGAACATCCACACCACCCTAGGTTCAATCGCCCCGTAAATCGAATCCTGTTGATTCGTCTACCTGCGACTTTGTGATATTTGCTACCGCCGTGTCGTGAGCGAGAATCGTGTCCGCACAGGGCGATATATTAGGTAAAACACCCGAGGGAAAGGAATAGCATGAGCAACACACGGGAAATCGTTCAACGACTCGAACGCGAGATAGCAGACCGATCTGCCGCAGCTGAGAAGGTTGATGCTTTTAAGAATCAGTTCGCACGGGCCATCAAGGCCTTCATGGCCGCCGACGAGGCAGTTTGCGGCCTCAACGACCATGACAGCGAGATCGACACTAAAATTGCAGCTGCCATTGACGAGCATCTTCGAGCAATCGACAGACTGTGCCGCTTCGGCATCGACGGTGGATTCGGCGAGGAGCATCCCGTAAAGGAGTACTAGACCGCTGCATGGCCATGGAAGCCTCATTTATTTGCGAAGAACATCGGCTAGGCGCAGGATTGAAATCATCGACCGATAAGTGAGTTCCACTTTTTCGCCCGCAAGCAGTCGTTTCGAGCCAATCTCATCTAGCCCCACAAGCCGAGAAAACAGCGGGCCGCTCATCGTGCCATCGTCAATTGATCCCCTTATGGTCTTCAAAACGTCCGTATCATGAAGCGACGCCGAGCTGTAGGGGGCAACACGAGCGGAACTCTCAATTAACGACGAGACAAAAGGATGGAGATGCTTTGGACATAGTCCATCAAACACCACATCCCCATTGTCATCCGAGCCGACCAGGCGCCAAGTATAATGATCGACCCAGTCATCTCCGTCATATATGGCGTCCATGAGCAACTTCCCGTCTAGAGAGAGAAACCTATTTGGACATCGGGGCGCAAGACCGCAATCCATATCGGGCCTGCAGCAGCTCCAACCCAACGCACCACATAGGTTCCCTTTCGTACATGTGTATCAATCTGCCCCGAAATGCCGGTGAATGCAATTCCAGACCCGTTTGTCGGATAGCAATCGACGTATTATTGTTTTCCGCTCACAACCTTGTATAGATATATCGTTCCGGCAAAAGAGAAGGGATCGTTCGCAATTTTGTCCGGAAGAACTTGCCACCTCAAAATCCCGCTACCAATATGGTCAAGCTTGACCGTTCCGCCGTCCCCCTCAAAAGTGGCAAGGGGATTTACCACAGACTGAGAGTCGGCATCGCCCTCCTTAGCAGTTATCAGCAGGCTGCCCGTATAAGACTGCTGCGGCTCACCTTCAGGACAGGCAGCCTCGGCCCAAGAAGGGCCACCCAGGCAGAACAGTCCGAGCAGCATCATTACCAACAAAAGAAAACCCTTAGTTCTTTTCATCTATATCCCCAACGTCTCTCGACATTTGTATATTGTGACTATTTTAGATCTATATGGCCAATTCGAGCCCTCACCATGGCAATTGTTGCAGCTGGGTTTCTTTCCATTGAAATTTCGCTTTGGTAAATCCCCGCCCCTAAGCATTAAGCCCGAAGTCCACCGAGTGGTCAAAAGTAAAAGAGGGTCGAATCCGAAGCAGTTCCCAGACAATTGGCGTTCGGCCAGACACTTCGGTTCGGCCCTTTCTTCCAGTACTCTATAACTGCAAAGCACCTGCTAGATGGGCTTTTTGTGGGTGGGTAATTGTAACAGCTGATTGAACTGCAACGCGCAGGGGCCAATAGGGCGAGGCAAACTAGCGAGGCGTGCCGTCGCGAGTGCAATCGCCGCGGCACGGCGCCACCGCCGTGCTCCTGGCCCGCGGCGCGACAGAAGGAGACGCTGTTGGGGCCGATGGGCTAAGACCATTGCCGACCAAGTGCCATTAGCGTCCATTAGCACATGTCAAACCAGTCTGATTCTGTGGGTATAGGGCGGCATTTCGCTGAGGTCGGAAACTCCCGCAACCATTGATTGATTTCGACATGTTCGAAATTCATATTACGCATATGGGTAATCATCATATATAGGATCTCTCAAGTAACCTAAGCAACCGAACCGGGGCAGAAAGGCGTACAAACAAGCCGCGACGAACAGCTTCTTCCGCATTCTTTAGGCAAGCGAAAAGAGGGATGGCATGACAGCCAAGAGCTACGTAAAGATCGTTATTGTTGGCCCTGTACTTTGTCTTGCAATGGTGCTATGTGCATCATTTGCGAGGTATAGGTCCGAGCAGTCGTTCATCGATGGCGCTGAAAACGGGTTTGGCATAGACGGGATGTATGTCAACGATGGCGCGACCAGGCCGTCTATGGCGATTCTCGCAGGCGAAGACATGGAATGGCAAATCTGTAATGGCGATGGCTCTTGTCTGAGTGGTCGTTTGGCCGCAACGAGCGATCCGAATTCGTTCGATCTTCTCGACGATGATGGAGCGGATTGCGGTTCAGTTCACCTGTCGTATGCATCACGAGATGGGATGGACGGCATTCTCTACGTCTCCCACGAGTCTGGCGATTTCAAGATGCGCAGGACTAACCGAGTGCCGGCTTTTTTCGAGGAGTGAGAGTTCCCGGCGGTCTGCCGATCAGGCCGCCGGGGTATTGAACCCCGCATTCATCCGTACACACACGGATGAATGCGGGAAGTGTCCGGATGAAGTTGATAATCAAGGAAACAAAGCCGTTCTGCCTGGGACGGCTTTGGCCTGGACTTTAACTACAACATCGCAATCGACACTTATCAGCTCGCGCAACGCGCATGGCCAAATCTCGGACGCTGGTGCATGGAGGACCTTCGAGATTTACTGGACATCCAAAACGACGACGCACACCGCGTGCTCGCCGACTGCGAAGACGAGATGGCTGTCTACAATGCGATCAGAAACGGCGTGAAGTCCGGAGAGCTTTCTGTGGAACCGCCGCGCCGTCGCGCGAGCCGACCGGGCAACCCGGGCAATCTGGTCCCGGCTCTCCCGGTCGTTTTCCTACGATATCGCCCCTAGATCACAAATGTGTCAGATAAAGAATGAGGCAATGGCTATGATCACGCCTACGGCAGATGCAACGACTGCGCCTTTTTTCCTCTCCTTTAGTCCGACGAATAGGGTTGCCGTAAAGTAAAGGGCGGAAATGCAGGCTATGGCAAGCGAAACGAGTTCCTTGGGCGGTTTCAGCAAAAGGTCGCTAGCAAAGAGTAATGCAAGCAGGGCAAAGCCGATTGTGGTCAAGTATCTCGATTGATTTTGCGACTGCATGGCAACTGCCTTTCAGAACATGCAAGTGAAAAGTCGGTACGATGTCATTGCGGTGCAAACAAGCCGCCGCCAGGACCGGTTGTCACGAGACCGGCGATAACTTCAGCGGTGCCAGCAAGGTAGGGATCGCGCAGGCAAGCCTCCTCCTTCGCGTTCAGCTTGACCTTGTGAGGGACGGTGCGGCTATTTGCAAATCCGTGAGAATCGCACCGCGCCTTGGAATATGAATCCGTGCAGCGCCCGCGCTCAAAAAAGGGATATATCGTAATTTTCGTCGTAGTTGTCTCCGACGTAGATCTCGCTGCTCTCGGCGGGAGATCCCTCGTCGGCATAGGCTGCCGCAACGGGCACAAATGGTGTCATGACAAGGGAGAGGCAAAGAGCTGCTGAGACGATGGAGGGCAGGCATTTCTTCATGGCTGGCTCCTTAATCTGGTCTTTGATAGTTACTCGATGTCGCCTCCTTCCGCTTTATATCCGTTGTATTTGGCGTATTTATTTAATAAGGCAAGAGGTTCTTCCTCTCCTTCGGATAAGCCGATGATGTTTCCTTGATCATCCAGTATGAATACGGACGGAATATGCTCAAGTTCATATTGGTCATACACGGTCTTATCTTAATCTATGTATATGGGAAAGTCTCCTTCATGGACCGAGGCTTCCTCAATCGTGCTGTCCTCGGAAACAGTGAAAAGGTTCTTCCTTAAGGCTGCGAAATTATCAAGTTGCTGCATATCCTCTATGAGAGATTCGCAGTGCTGACACCACGATGTCCAGAACATCAAGATGTTTTCCTCATTAGTTTTTAGTTTGTCAAAATAATTGACGTTTCGGCCGAGGCTGAAATCTTGGCCCTATTTAATGGACAAAGATGAGGGATAAGCATCGTGTTGCGGTTTGATATTGACGCCGATTAAGGCGGCGAAACACGTCAGAGTCGACAAAGTCAGTAAGGCGATAACGCATTTTCTCGGTTTCCAGCTCATGACAGATCCCGCTCTCATGGTGAAACGCATACGTTTTGAAACGGGATGCCGCTTCGATTCGTTCCGGACGCTGATGTGGACGTAATTGGTCTCGGTGCCAAGTGCGATTTCAGTGCTGTATATGACTTAACGGGAATGTCCGAGCGGCGCCGGAGTCTCCATCTGGATTGTTCCGACTGGAACATCGGCCCGAATACACTGCATAGCGACTCCAACAAGAACGTCCCCGGCATAATCCTTCCCAAGGCATGGCAATAGACAAGTTCAAGTGAACGCACGAAGGCGGCTCCCGAACCATCGGGAGCCGCCTTCGCAATTCAACCGATGGGAAAACCGACTGCTAATTCGATTTGACCCAGATGGCGGGGCGGACTCCGAGCACTTCATCCTGCTCGTACCCGTCATCGCCTGATTCGATATCGCCCCACGAGTCCACGTAATTTACCAGGGGCTGCCCGTCATAGTAGGAATCGCTATAGTATGAGCTGCCGCTGTACTCCTCGACGGTAGAGGTCCACCATTCCTCATTTTCGTTCCCGCCCTTCACCGGCGTTGCGTACAGGAAATCCTCCGACGGGGCGCGGTCGAAAACCATGAAGGAGCCGAGGACGGTGACATCTCCGTCGATAAGGCCACGCTCTGCGTCGCTGAAGGCATAATCCCTGAAGGCGCCGTTAAGATAGGCGTATAGCGAGCTGGACTTGAAATCGGTTGCGTCGCCACGCGTATCGAACGCCATCTCGTCGATGCACTGCTGGGTTACGAGAAGGGCCCGTCCGTCCTCCTTATCGACTACGACCCATCTGATCGGTCTGCCGGCGACCGAGGTACCCATATAGGTCGAAAGGTCTTCCGAATAGGTCCCGAAATCGACTGTCTGACCGATTGACTTGCTGTCGATTACCTCCTGCTCCGCCTTCATGTCCGCCCTCGCTTCGAGCATAGACGGCAGGGGCGAGATGGCGACCATGACGGCAAGCAGGACGATGCCCGCGACGGCCGCGACGGCTATCTTCTTCCTCCTTTTGGAGAGGTTCGCAATCTTCGCGTCGGCCTCTCTTGCCTTCTCTCCCGAGTCCCCGTATCCCTGCTCGGCCAGCCTCTCGAGGTTTTCCTTGGCGGTCTCTGCTTCCTTCCTGTTGCCCTTCTCGAGTATCGCGACGCTCGTCTTGTAGACCCTGTCCCTTCTGGATTCATCCAGGAACGCGGCATCCTCAAGGTCCGCCAGTTTCTCGCGCACGGCGCCGCAGTTCCAGCAGGTACCGCGCTTGAGGTTCACCGCACCGCAACCGCACTGCCACCATCCATCGTGCTCGGAATGGACGCCCGAGCATTTGAAGGTATCGGCCCCCATCTCGGAGAGCAGGACATCGCGTTCCGACTCCTCGACCCCGTTGAGCGCGAGTGGCGCGGGGCTATCGATGTCGATCGGGTCGCCGAAGGACGTCTCGCCGTCCGCTCGGGTCACAACGGCACGCGAGCCGGTGATAACAGACAGCTTGATTCTCACCGCCTTGGGCCTGAGCACCTCGCCGGCGGGCAGGTCGGCATCTAGGAGCGAGAAGTCGACGTTCTCCGTCTCCCCTCCCTCGCCCTCGAGCCCGACCGTGAACTCTATGCGGCTGATGGGTTTCGTCGATACGTTGACGATCTTTGTCTGGAGGAAGCAAGCTCCCGTCTCGGTGTCCCTGGAGACCTGGACGGCCAGTACCCTGACGGGGCAGAGTTCCTGCCAGGAGGGGTTGGCGTCGCGGTAGACGATCTTGTACTTTGACATGTCTACACCTCGGGCAGGGCGTCTTCATCCGTTTTTGCGCTGGGCGCCGGCGCAGCTCGGTCTGGCAGTGCGCAGACGATCAGGCCGACCATGAGCGCCGTGCCGAAAAGGCCGATGAACCAGAGGATTCCCGCGCCATTGGTGTAATGCCCCTTGTCCCTGGCAATCTTAACGAGCTCCGCCACGCCGCAGATGTTGGCGGCAATCGCCAGGAGAGGTAGGAAGAAGATTATCAGCTCCACGCTTCTCATTTTCGGTCCCTTCTTCTCGACCGCCCATCTCGACACCGGCGGTCCTCCGTTACTTCCGATAACACCAATTCTACTATCCTCACCTGCGAATTTGTTGAGCAACAAATTCGATTGTATGAGCGGCCGGTTAAGCTGCACAGACGTTGGGCTAATTACTCTTTGCCGCTGCGGCAAGACCAGCGCAACTTTTTGGAATAGTCCTACGTTCGGCAACGTATCTACAAACCCTGAGCGAAGGGAGCCGTATATGCATGCAGCGACAATTTCGCCTCGGGGGGGGGTGTTCCTATAGTTTTGTCAACTGGGAAATGCTCTCCGTGCGACCGAATCGCGGCATGCTGACGCCAAGCCATTAGGCCGGCGGGCTTCAGTCTGCTCGGTGCGTTTCGGCTAGGCTGCGTAAGGCACCTTGTCTCGCATGACCGCGTAGATGACCTTCAGTCTCTTTCGCGCCAGCGCCTTGAGCGCCTTGCCGTGCGACATGCCCCGCTCCCGGCACCTGGTGTAGTAGTCGCCCCATCTCCCCTCTGTCCGGGTAAGGCAGTTACATGAGAATATGAGCAGGTTCTTCAGCCTCTTGTTGCCTTGGCGCGATGCCGTCACCGAGGAGATCGAGGTTCCCGACTGGCGGTTGCGCGGCGCCAGGCCGCAGTACGACGCGAGCCTGTCGTGACTGGGGAAGTCTTCGATGTCGATGGAGATCGCAAGCTCGGAAGCGGTTTTGGGCCCGATGCCCGGCACCGTCAGGAGGCATCGGTAGGTATCGTCGCCCTCGAGCAGGGCGGAGATCTCCGCCGTGATCGCCTCGATCTCCGCCGAGTTCTCGGATATCCTGCGCGCGAGCAGTTTCACCGCCCGGTCCTCGGCGGCGACGACCGGCGCATCCGGCCTTGTCGAGGAGGTTGTCGAGCGGACGAGGGCCTCGATCTTACCGCGCGCCGCCCCACGCGTGAGCGCCGCCGCCCTGCGGGGCCCGGCGTCGGCTGCCGACCAGGCCCCGCCGAGGGATGCCATGAGCCTCAGCTGGGGCCCGTCGGACAGGTCGACCAGCGCCTCGAAGGCGGGGCACGATTCCAGCAGGATGCTGCGCAGCCGGTTCTTATTCCTAGTGTTCTCGCAGGTCAGGAAGTTCCTCTGGGCGGCCAGCGCCCTCGCCGCCGCAATCGTCGGACCTGGGTCTCCGGCCGGCAGGAGCGCGTCGGGGATGCCAAGCGCCGTCTTCGCGATGACCATCGCGTCCCGCTCGTCGGTCTTGGCGTCGCCGGCGAAGAGCCTGGCGGCCCCGTGCGCCGCGAGTCCCGGCAGGTACGCCGCCGACATCCCGGCCGCCCTGGCGCGGGCGAGCGCGAGGGCGCCTATGTTGCGCGACTGGTCGACGACCGCGAGCGCATCGGGGAAGCGGCCGAACAGCGAGTCCAGGTCGTCCTCCCTGTTCGCGACGGGGGCGCTCAACAGCACCTCGCCATCTCGAGTCGCGACGCATGCCCAGTGGGACGATTTCCCGACATCGAGCCCGATGACGGCTTCCGGCATTCTAATTGGTGCCACGGTGGTATCCTCCAATTGGTAGGCCGATCGGAACCCCTCCCCACGACACCCGCATTGCCTGGCCGTGGCGCTTGCGCCCGGCAGTTTCCTATCAGTCGTCCGGAGCGGCGAGCGCCCCCGGTGGCAACACCCCCCGGGCCCTCTACGGGGCAGGGGCAGACGGCCATCCGGAGGCGCCCGGTCGGCGGCCCCTCGGGGCTTGCCCGTATCGTAGGCAATGCGCCGAATGCTCGCCATCGAAATTTATCGATGGCCTATTTCAGACTGTAATGGGGTATCTCCTAGGAATACCCGCCTCCGAGGGCAATCTATCATCGAGTACGTCCTAATCATCGCGGTCATCGGCCTGGTCATCGTGTTCGCCGGACCCGGCGTGACCAGTGCCATCCGCAACCAGTTCAACCTTGTCGGCAATACATTGAACAATGGGATGACCGGCGGCGTCGAGGGAGGCGCGTCCGGTGGCGGCTCCACAGGGGCCGATTCCGCGACAGTCCAGACGGCTGTCGCCAAGGACGCGAAGGACTGGACGCTCGAGGAGCAGGAGGCGGTTGCCAAAGACATTGCCAAGAACGGTACATCGTCTATCGCCTACGCCAAGGCGAAGGCCGCCATGGATGCGGGGACCAAGTTCACGTTGAAGCTGACGAACGGCAAAACACTGACCTACCGTATCATCGGCATCAACCACGACGATTTGGCCGACGGTTCCGGCAAGGCGGGACTAACTTTTCTCACAACTTCTATGATCTTCAACTCCCGGATGAACGCTACGGCAACCAACGCCGGCGGCTGGGAGAAGTCCGAACTCCGCCAGAAAATGAACTCCGGTTATATTTGGGGCTTGATGCCGTCTGAACTCCAGTCCAAGGTGAAATCAATTAAGAAATTTACGAATAACGTGGGAGGCACAGACAAGAATGCTGCTGTGACACCGACTGTGGACAAGCTATTCTGCCTTAGCGATTCTGAGATTGTTAATGCCGATTCGCCACGTCCTGGCTGGGATGGCCACACTTGGATTAGCAAAGAGGGTGCACAGTACGAGGCATTTATAGGTAAGGTTACACGGGATTCCGACAATGCCGTCATCTGTTTCGGTGACTCATGGTGGATGCGTTCGGCCAATCCAGGGTCCTCGAGCAGCTTCAATTGTGTCGACAGCAAAGGTGAGCCATCGCACGGTGGCTATACCACTGGTGGATGGACCGCGACGCTCCCGTATGTAGAAGTCTGCCCCGCTTGGTGCTTTTAGTTTGTCTTCTAGCTTGTCTAGTGAAAAGCCCGCGCGATCTCGCGCGGGCTTTTCTTTTGGCAACTGAACGGACGTTTTGAGGTTAGTGGCATAGGTTATCGGTTTGAGGAGAAATGGGGTCATACAGCGGCTCTCAGAGCGTCTGCTGCACTCCCCCGCCATTACCTCTGCGACGTTCTCGTGTAGAGCCTATCCTGCTTGCATTTCGTCGCAACTGCTCACTTGTCCACGGATCAAGTGAACTACTGGAAAAAATACAGCGACACGCTTGTTCGTTACAGTCGCTATATCTATGTAAATCGCTGCGATAAATTCAGCCCGTTCTCGGCTGTATGCCAGCTACGCGTATGTAGATTCATATCGCGTTAATAAATCGGCTCAGGCGTGTGCAAAACGTGCAAGTAACCGCAAAAGGCGAGTATCGCGTAGGTAGATTTTTGGCACCCTGTTGATTAATCAAAATTAAGCAATTGCTTAAAACAAAAAAGGTCAGGCACTAGGTGCCTGACCTGCAAACTTCTGGTCGGGACGACTGGATTCGAACCAGCGACCCCTTGACCCCCAGTCAAGTGCGCTACCAAGCTGCGCCACGTCCCGAAGCTTTTGTTTGTTGCTCTGCTCTCGCTCGCAACAGGGAGTATATTAACCCGAAACTTTAGACTTGTGCAAGAACTTTTTTACAAATTATGAAGTAAGTCCAAAATTGTATCTGCGAGCTGGGGTTTTGTTAGCACGGGAAGTTCTTGCGTGCCCGTTGTGCTCACAATCCAGGCCTTGTTAGTGTCGGTTCCAAAGCCCGAATCGGCGCGCGAGACATCGTTAGCGATAATGGCATCACAACCCTTGCGGGCCAATTTGCGCTGCGCGTACTCCACGACGTTATCGGTCTCGGCCGCAAAGCCGATCACGCACCGCTCTCCCTTCTGGCGCGAAAGCTCGGCTAAAATATCGACCGTCTCGACCAGCTCAACGCAATCGAGGCGCTCGTGGGCCTTTTTGAGCTTGTGATCCGCAGGCGCGGCGGGTGTGTAGTCTGCGACGGCGGCCGCACAAATTGCCGCATCGGCCGTCTGGAAGGCGCTCAGCGCCGCCTGAAGCATCTCTGCGGCGGTCTGCACACGCACGCACGCCACGCCACGGGGCACATCGAGTGGTGTCGGCCCCAACACGAGCGTGACCGCGGCGCCGCGGCGTGCGGCCTCCCCTGCCAGGGCGATGCCCATCTTGCCCGAAGAGCGGTTGCCGATGAATCGCACCGGGTCGATCGGCTCGTGCGTGGGGCCGGCGGTAATCACGATGCGCTTACCTGCCAGGTCCTGAGGCGCGGGGTCGAGCACATCACAGACAGCCTCGACGATGTCCTCGGGCTCGCTCATGCGTCCTGTGTCCACGTCGCCGCAGGCAAGGTAGCCGCTGCCGGGTCCCACCACATGCACGCCGCGGTCGCGCAGCGTGGCTATGTTGGCCTGCGTCGCCGGCGCCTTCCACATGCCGTTGTTCATGGCCGGCGCGATCACGACAGGTCGCGGCGTTGCCAGCAGCGTGGTGGAAATAAGGTCATCGGCGATGCCGTTGGCCATCTTGGCGATGATGTTGGCCGTTGCGGGCGCCACGACCACCAGATCGGGCTCTTGTGCCAGCGAAATGTGGTGGATGGGGTCAGACGGGTCGTCGAATAGTCCAACCGCGACCGGCTCATTGGTGAGCGCGCGGAAGGTGAGCGGCCCCACGAACTCCGTTGCATGCTCGCTCATAACGACCTTCACGCGGGCGCCGCGCTTTTGCAGCAGACGCACAATATTGCACGACTTATAGGCGGCGATCCCGCCGGTAATACCCAGCAGGATCGTTTTTCCCTCAAGTTGCATTGAATTTTTGGATGCCGCCGTCATCGTTAGGCTTCCTTGCTCGGGAGTACCAGGAGGCGATGGCAGTACGGGCAGTGCGCAATCTCACTACCGTCGTGGTTCAGGTCGCTCATGGACGATGCCTGCAGCGCGGTGTGGCAGACCGTGGGGATGTTGCCCTGGATGGTTTCGACGGCCAGGCCGCGGAACTGCTTGAGCAGGCGCTCGTAGTCGGTGAGCACGTCGGTCGGCAGCGTGGCGGCAAGCGCGGTGCGTTCCTTAGTGGCGGCTTCGATCTGAGCCTGGAGGTCGGCGGCCTTGGCGCGGGCGGCCTTGGTGTCGGCCTTCACGCCCTCCTCGAACTTTGCGATGATGGCCTGCGCGCGGGTCTCGCGGTCGAGCGCCTCCTTGTGGGCGATGACGACGTCCTTGCGGGTATGCTCGATCTTGTCCAGACGCTTGGCCAGGGTGGCGAGCTCGTTTTCCAGATCCTGAACCTCGCGGTAGTCGGAGCCGTCGACGTGGCGCTTCTTGGCGGCCTCGATGGCGTTGTTGGTCTGGATCTCGGTGGTGTTGAGATCGTCGAGCTCAATGTCCAGGTCCTTGCGCTGGGCGTAGAGCTTGGTCATCTCGGCCTTGAGTTTCACATAGGTCTTGCGCTTGGAAGCGAGCTCCTTGAGCTCCGGCATATTGGCAAGTTCGCTCTTGTTGCGGGCGAGCTCCAAATCGATCTGTTGCAGCTTGAGTAGCGTAGCGCCGGCGCTCATAGGTTCTCTCCTTTTGTCACAGTCCACCATTGGCAAGGGTTCAGTATTTTAATCGCATGACGGGGGTCGACCCCGGCGTCAACTGCAGAGTTCATCAATATATCAACGAACGGCTCCTCGGAGCGGTCGTGGCCGAGCAAGATCACCGGCAGCCCGCGCAAGGCAAGGTCTTGCGCCACGTGGTACCCCGCCTCGCCCGTCACGACAACATCAGCGCCCGCGGTGATGGCGAGCTCTCCGAAGTCGCCCAGGGAGCCGCCCAAAATGGCGACGGTCCGACACGGGTGATCAACCTCGCCCCACACGCGGGGGTCGCTGCCAAACGCCGTGGCAGCACGGGTGGCAAGATTGCGCAGCGTGCACGGGTCACTGAGCGTTGTAAGCGCGCCCAGGCCGGTGGCCTCGGGGTCGTCCACGTGCTCCAGTGAGCTCACGGGTGCGGCACCCAGCAGCTTGCTCAGGCAGACACGGGCTTCGTGCGAGCGGTCCAGGTTGGTGTGGAGCGATATGATGCTCACGCCGCAACGCGCTGCCTCGTAGAGCGCCGCGCTGCATTGGGGGCGTGCGGAATCCGCCGGACAAAAGGCCTCGGGCGCCTTGATGTATATGGGATGATGCGTCAGCAGCACGTTGGCACCGGCTTCTTGTGCGCGTCGAACATTAGCTTCGGTCGCATCGAGCGCACAGGCAACGCCGGTAATCTCGGCAGCGGGATCTCCCACGGAGAGCCCTACATGATCCCAACCCTCGGCGTTCGCTTTGGGATAGCGTGCCAGCAGCGCGTGCTCAAACTCGGCGACAATCATGCGGCACCCACGATCGTGAGCAGCGTCTGAGCGAAATCATCCAGATCGTCCGGATTCACGCGGTCATCAAACGAGATGCGCAGTGACCCCAATGCCTGTTCGCGACCAATGCCCATGGCGCTGAGCACGTGGCTCGGGTCCATGCTGCCGCTCGAGCAAGCCGATCCGGCTGAAACCTCAAAGCCGGCGGCATCGAGCTTGATGATGAGCTCCTCGGAGTCCATGCCGTCGACGTAGATCGAAACCATACCTGGCAGACGATCGGCCTGCGCGTAGTCGCCCATCGTGGCGTGAATGCGAGGATGGGCCGTAAGCGTGGCATAGAGCTTATCGGACAGGGCCTGCAGCGTCGCGCGCTCCCGGCCCACATTCGGCAGCAACACGGAAGAGGCAGCGGCAAAAGCCAGCTGCGTGCGCAGGTCCTGCGTACCGGCGCGACGGCCGGCTTCCTGTCCACCGCCAAAGATTCGGGGGCGCAGCGGCGTGCGGTTCTTAAGGTAGAGCGCGCCGGATGCCACGGGGCCGCCGATCTTGTGCGCGGCAACGGTCATGGCGTCAACTCCCAGCTCGGTGACATCGAGCGGAATGTGCAGATACCCCTGGATGGCATCGGTGTGGAACAGGGCGCCCACGGTATGCGCGGCCGCGGCAAGCTCGCGGATGGGCTGCACCACGCCGGTCTCGTTGTTGGCAACCATAATGCTCACGAGCGCCACGTCGTCGCCGAGCAAGTCGCTCAGCGCGGCGGGCTCAATGTAGCCCGAGCGGCAGGGCTGCACCAGGCTGACGGTAAAGCCGGCGGCGCGCAGCAGCGGCAGGTTGTCCAGAATCGAATCGTGCTCGATGGCCGAAACGATTACACGATCGCGCTTGCGATCGCGCTGACGGGCGCCCTCGGCAAGACCGAGCAGCGCCAGCTGGTTGGCTTCGGTGCCGCCGTTGGTCAGTACAATCTCGGACGGGCGGACGCGTGCGCCAAAGCTGCGGGCGATCTCGCGACGTGCAACCTCCAGACGCGCGGCAGCCTTGCGGCCGAGAGAGTGCAGCGAGTTGGGGTTGACGCCGGCAAGCTCGCTGTCGTCGTACTCGCGCTGCGCAAGGAGCGCCTCGGCGCGCATGGGCGTCGAGGCGGCATAGTCAAGATTCACGGGTATGCGGTTTTGACCTGCGGTCATAAGGGTTTATGCCTCCTGTGCGGCCTCGTTGCCCAGCTTCTGCAGCAGCGCAACCTCAGCGGCGGGATCTTTGGACTTAAATACGGCTGAGCCGGCTACGAGCACGTTGGCGCCGGCCTTGACGACCTCGGCAATGTTCTTGGAAGAGATGCCGCCGTCGACCTCGATCATGGGCGACACGCCGTGGCGTTCGCACATGGCCTTGAGCTCGTGGAGCTTTGCGATGGTGCCCGGGATAAAGCTCTGGCCGCCAAAGCCAGGGTTCACGCTCATCAGCAGCACCATATCGACGACGTCGATGATGCTCTCGAGTACGCACACGGGGGTGGCTGGGTTGAGCACCACGCCGGCCTTGACGCCGCGCTGCTGCAGATGCGTGAGCGTGCGGTGCAGGTGCGTGGAGGCCTCGAAGTGCACGGTGATCATATCGGCACCGGCGTCGGCGTACCAATCGACCGTTTCGTCGGGGTTCGACACCATTAGGTGCGCGTCGACCGGTACATCGGTGGAGCGCTTGACGGCCTTGAGGATGTCAACGCCAAAGGTGAGGTTGCCGGTAAAGTGACCGTCCATAACGTCGAAGTGCACGTAGTCGGCGCCGGCGATTTTGTCGAGCTCGCCCTTGAGATTGGCCATGTCGGCCGAAAGGACGGACGGAGCGATTTTAATGGAACCCATGGTAGAAGCCTTTCTGCGTTAGTCGGTGAGTCCGTAGAACTCTTGAGAAGGGACGCGATCGGTAAGAATCTCGAGCGCCCTATCCAAAGTAACACCGTTGTAGAGCGTTTGCTCCACGGCAAAGGTGAGCGGAATGTCTACGCCCAGTGAACGGGCGAGCTCGCTGACGCTGCGGGCCGCGACGGCGCCCTCGACCACCATATGCGTGCGCGTCTGATACTCGTCGAGCGACACGCCGTGGGCAAACTCGTAGCCAAAGGTGCGGTTGCGCGAATGCTCCGAGGTGCAGGTGGCAATGAGGTCGCCCATGCCGGCAAGTCCCATGCAGGTCATAGCTTGACCGCCGCGGGCGTGCACCAGACGGCTGATCTCGGCTAGGCCGCGCGTCATGATGAGGGCGAGCGTGTTGTCGCCCGCGCCGGTGCCGGCGGAGATGCCGCACACGATGGCGATAACGTTTTTCATGGCACCGCAAACCTCGACGCCGGTCATGTCTTGCGACAGATAGATACGGAAGGCCGTGGACAGGAGCAGGTCCTTAAAGGTCTCCCCTATCTGCGGATCTTTGCTGGCGATGACGGCGGCAGATAGTCCGCCGCGGCAGATCTCCTCGGCATGGTTGGGGCCCGAGAGCGCCGCAACACGTGCCTCGTTGCCGATCTCGCTGGCGATGACCTCGCTCATGAGCAGGCCGGACTCGGGCTCAATGCCCTTGGTGAGGCAGAGTACCGGAGTATCGGCGGCGATAAAGGGCGCGGCCTGGTGGCACACACTGCGTAGGTGCGTCGAAGGAACGGCAAAGATGATGGCCTCGGCGCCGTCGAGCGCCTGGGTCAGCTCCGTCGTGGCGAAGACGTTGCAGGGCAGCTCGTAGCCCACAAGGTAGCGGGGGTTGCGGTGCTCGCCATTGATGCCGGCGGCCGTCTGCTCGCTGTGGGCCCACATGGTCACGCGCTCGGCTCGCGCTGCAGCAAGGCCCGCGACGGCGGTTCCCCAGGAGCCGGAGCCAATCAGCGCAACATTCATGACTCTCTCCTACTTATCGTCGGGCTCGGTGACGCGCTTGGTAAACGAGAGCTTGGACTCCTTACCCGTCATGAGCTTTTTGATGTTCGCACGATGGGCCCACACCACAGTAATGCCGATCAGCGCCATGCAAAACTTAAGTCCGAGGCTGCTGTACGGAAAGACCGCGCAGGCAGCGATGGGAAGACCGATGGCCGCGGCAAGCGAGCCCACCGACACAAACTTGGTGATGGCGACGGCCACGATAAACATGCCCAGCAGAGAAAGTCCAATGGGCCAGTACCAGGCGAGGATGACGCCCAGGCCCACGGCGATACCCTTGCCTCCGTGAAAGTTGAGGTAGGGCGAGAAGATGTGGCCCCACACGGCTGCCAGGCAAATGACGCCGAGCATCCAATCGCCGGGGGCTCCAGGCGCCATGATGCCCACAGGGAAGCCATAGCCCACGCCCGCGATAAGCGGACGCGCGATAAGGACGCAGATAGCGCCCTTAAGGCAGTCGAGCAGCAGCGTGAGCGCGGCCACCTTGGGGCCGGCTACGCGCAGGGCGTTGGTGGTGCCGATGTTGCCGGAACCCGCCTTGCGAATGTCGGTGTGGTTGAACACACGGCCCAGGATCAAGCCAAACGGAATCGCTCCGATAAAGAACGAGACCACGGCGCAGATGGCGGTCAGCAGAATCGGATTATGCATCCTTTTGCTCCTTCTTCCTAAAGAAGAGTCGAATGGGGGTGCCGGAAAAATCGAAGGTCGAGCGCATACGGTTCTCCACGTAGCGCTGGTAGGTGTCGTTGACCAGGTCGCTGTGGTTGACGAAGAACGTAAACGTCGGCGGGTTGACACCCGTCTGGGTCACGTAGTGCATGCGCAGGCGGCGCTTGCCGTCCACCACGGTGTGGCCGAACTCGCGCAGGTCGGTGAGGAACGTGTTGAGGCGCGAGGTGGTGATCTTTTGCGAGCGCGTCTTTTCGGCTGCGTCGACCATTGCCCAGATCTTCTCGACGCTGCGGCCGGTCAGGGCCGAAATGCGCAGGTACTGGGCCCAGGGAGCCATGACGCCCAGACGGCGGTCGACGGTCTCCATGCAGGTTTCGCGCTTGCGGTCATCGTCGAGCAGATCCCACTTGTTGAGCAGCACCACGATGGCGCAGCCGCGCTCGATGGCCAAGCCCATGACCTTCTGGTCCTGCTCGGTGACTCCTACGGAGGCGTCGACGACGAGCAGCGCCACGTCGGCGCGGTCGATGGCGCGCAGACCGCGAACCATGGAGTAGTACTCGATGTTCTCGTACACGGTGCTCTTCTTGCGAATGCCCGCGGTGTCGACCATGCGGTAGTGCTTGCCGTCGCGCTCGACGACGGTGTCGATGGCATCGCGCGTGGTGCCGGCGATGTTGGACACGATGGAACGGTCGGCGCCCAGGATGCGGTTGAACAGCGAGGACTTACCGGCGTTGGGGCGGCCGATGATGGCCACGTTGAGCGCATCGGGGAACTCGTCGGCGATCTCGTCCTCCTCCTCGGGAAGCAGGGCCACGATATCGTCGAGCAGGTCGCCCGTGCCATGGCCATGTAGGGCCGAGAGCGGCGTGGGCTCACCGATGCCGAGCGAATAGAACTCCCAGATGCTGTCGTTCTCGCGATCGGGATTGTCGAGCTTGTTCACCAGCAAAAAGACCGGCTTGTCGCAGCGCTTGAGCATGCGAGCGACCGACTCGTCCTCCTCGGTGACGCCGGTGCGGCCGTCGACCACAAACAGGATGACGGCGGCTTCCTCGGCGGCGGCGAGCGCCTGGTCGCGAATGGACGTGGCAAAGACGTCGTCGCTCTTGAGCGGCTCGATACCGCCCGTGTCGACGATGGTGAACTCGCGGCCGTTCCAATCGGCCGTGTGATACGAGCGGTCGCGCGTGACGCCGCGGGACTCGTGGACGATGGCGTCCGAGGTCTGGGCCAGGCGGTTAACGAGCGTGGACTTGCCCACGTTGGGGCGTCCGACGACGGCGACGATAGGTTTCATCTGCTCTCCTTTAATGGGTAGGGTCAGTGGAATTAGTAGAGTCGGCAGGCACAATGCCAAGGATGTGCTCCAGGGTATCGAGCAGCTCATGCGGCATGGTCGACACCACATGAACCTCGGCGCCGCGACTGGTAAGGCTTGCGAGTAAATCGTCACGATGATACTCGTCAAGCGTCATGCCGTCAGCGTTGAACATGAGCTTAGGCACAAAGAGCATAACCCCCGACAGGTCTTGCGGCAGCTGCTCCAGGATGTCGCTTGCGACGATGAGGCCGGTCACGTCCACGTTGCCGCCAAAGTAGCGGTTTTTGATGGCCGTGACGGTACCGGCTAGGCCCTGCGGCGATTCCACAAAACGTGCCACCGTATCGCGCGCGCTGGCGCCCGAGAGGCACAGCAGGCGCTGGCCACGGGCGGCGATTGACTCGCGAACGCGGCGCAGACGCCCGGCATCGGCGGCGAGCACGTTGTCTGTCTCGTCCAGATACGAGCGGATCATGCCGATGCCGTCGTAGTACTGCGGGTAGCCGTCGTAGAAATCGGCCTCGGGCGGCTCGATGCCGGCGTCCAGATAAAACTCGTCGCTCATCTGAAAGGTGTGGCGGCCAAAGCGCTCGAAGGCACGGTCTTGGAAGGGCCGGATCATGGCGATGGTCTCGCGCGCCAGCTCGGGCTTGTCGCTGTAGGACCAGCTAAAGCGGTTCTGATGCTTGGTAAAACCGAGCGGTACAATGCCCAGGCTGGTGATGTGCTCATGTTCCTCGCAGAAGCGCAGGGTCTTTTGCAGTTCCTCGCCGTCGTTCATGCCGGGGCACAGTACGATCTGCGCGTGAATCTCGATGCCAGCGGCCATGATGGCCTCGAGCACGTCCATGCCGCGTTGGGCGTTGCGGCCCATCATGCGGCGGCGGACGTCGGGGCTCACGGCGTGGACCGACACGTTCATAGGGCTCATGTTGCGGTCGATGACGTTTTGCACGTCCTCGTCGGAAAGGTTCGTGAGCGTGACGAAGTTGCCCTGCAAAAAGCTCAGGCGGTAGTCGTCGTCGCGAATATAGAGCGTAGAGCGGCCACCCTTGGGCAGCATCGTCATAAAGCAGAACACGCAGGCGTTTACACAGGTACGCATGCCGTCAAAGATGGGGCCATCGAACTCCAGACCCCAGTCCTCGCCGGGAAAGCGATCGAGCTCAACGGGGGTGACGCTGTTGTCGCGCGGGTCGAATACCTCGAGGTCGACGGTGTCGTCGTCGGCCTCCCAGAGCCACACGATCATATCGGTCAGCTGCTCGCCGTTGACCGTAAGCACGCGCATGCCCGGCTCGATACCCACATCCCATGCGGGCGACTCGGGACGCACGTTCTTAACGAGCGCACCCTCACCCGGCTCGGGGTCGCGGCTGCGCCCGTAATCGGCCACCTCGGCGGCGTATGCGGGTACGGTCTGGTCCATGATTAGCGGCAAAGCTCCTTAATGCGCTCAACGGTGCGCTCGATATGTTCTTGCGGGGTGGAGGCTCCGGCGGTGATACCGATGTGGTGAGCGTCGGTAAACCACGCGGCCTGGAGCTCGGAAGCTTCCTCGATATGATACGTGCGCTCGCAGGCGTCTGCGCAAATCTGCGCCAGGCGGCGGGTGTTGCCCGAGTTCTTGCCGCCCACCACGACCATGCAGTCGCAGCGGTTGGCAAGTGTGGCTGCTGCCTGTTGACGCTCACTCGTGGCGGCACAGATGGTGTTGATCACACGCAGCTCCTGCACGCGCGGGGTTATGGCGGCCACGACCCCGGCGAGGTTCTGCGCGGTCTGGGTGGTCTGCACGACGAGGCCTACCTTGCCCTTGAGCGGCAGCGCGTCCGCATCGGCAGCGCAACTCACGACCTGCGCGTTATCACCAGCGTGGCCCAGGATGCCCTCCACCTCGGGATGGCCCGGCTCGCCCACGACAAGTACGCGATAGCCCTCGCGCACCAGCCGCTCGGCGGCCACGTGGACCTTCTTGACGTAAGGGCAGGTGGCGTCGACGACGTTAAGGCTACGCTTGCGGGCAGCATCGATCACCTGCGGCACCACGCCGTGGGCGCGGATGATCACGGTGCCCGACGCTGCGTCGTCCAGGGTTTCGGCCAAGCCAACGCCTACCTCATCAAGCTCGCGCACCACGATGGGGTTATGGATGAGCGGACCCAAGGTGTGAACTTGAGCGCACTCCCCTGCCTGCGGTGCGGCGGCCAGCGCCATATCGAGCGCACGCTGTACGCCGTAGCAAGTGCCGGCGTGGGCGGCGATCTCGATGGTAGACGCGGTTACCTGGCCGGACGCAGTCTCGGCGGTGTTCGTCACGTTCTCGCTCATTGCTAGAACCTACCCGGATGCTCGGCGCACAACTCGTCTCGCATGGCGTAGACGCGGTTCATGGCTTCGGACTCAAACCATTCCAGGCGCTCCGTGCGCTTAAGCCCAGCCGGTGCGTCGGAAAGCGAGACGGCCTTGCCGGCGCGGATCCAGCACTTCTTGGGACGCATGATCTTTTTGCCCGCGGGCGTGATGTCGGACCAGCCGCAGATGGCGAGCGGGTTCACAGGTGCCTTGCCCATCTGGGCGATGAGCGCAAAACCGCCGTGGACCTCGGGTTTGATCTCGCGCGAGCGGATGCGCGTACCCTCGGGGAAGATCAGAACGTCCTCGCCGCGCTGCAGCGCATGCTGGGCGGCGCGCAGGCACTTCATATCGGCAGTACCACGCTCCACGGGGATGCCGCCAACGCGGCTAAAGGCCCAGCGCACAATCTTGCTCTTGGCGAACTCGGACTTAAAGATGGGACGAATGCGGCGCCCCCCAAAGAACAGCGCCGTCTCCACGGCCAAGAGCTCGGCCATCGAGGTGTGGTTGCAGATGACCACGCTGCCGCGGCCGTCCTGGCGCTCAAACAGCAGATCGGCATCCTCGACCTTCCAACGCCACATGAGCTTGGAGAAGGCCCAAAGGATTGCCATGACCACGAAAACGGTGCCGCGGATGAGCGCCGGGAACTCGGCGTAGGGGGCGTTGTAATAGTCCTCGGGCGTCTGCTTAAACAGGCGCATGGGCTACCTCCTTTGGTTGATGAGGTCCTCGATGATACGAACGACCTCGTCGATGGTGTGAGCGGTGGAGTCGACGTGCACGGCGTCCTCGGCGGGCACGAGCGGGGCGACCTCGCGGCTGCTGTCGAGCTTGTCGCGCTGCTTAAGGGCGTCGAGGGTCTCGTCGACCTCGGCCTCGAGCTGCTCGGACGTGAGCGGCTGGGCATCGTTTTGGTGACGCTGCAGCACACGGCGACGGGCGCGCTCGCGCGGGTCGGCGGTCAGGAAGACCTTGACCTGCGCGTTAGGGAACACGACGGTTCCGATGTCGCGACCCTCGGCCACGATATCGCGGTCCTCGGCTGTGCGGCGCTGGTGGATGAGCATGGCGGCGCGCACGCCCGGGTAGGCCGAGACCTTGGACACGTTGGCGTCGACCTGCGGGGTGCGAATGGCGGCCGAAGCGTCCTGGCCGTCGATGGTCAGGCGCGTGTCCTCGCCGGTGCCGTTGGTAAAGCGAATTTCGATCTGCTCGGCGAGGGCGTCGATGGCCGCCTCGTTATCCAGGTCGATGCCGCGATCGAGCGCGGCGAAGGTGACGGCGCGATACATGGCGCCCGTGTCGAGCTTGTTAAAGCCCAGCTGGCGGGCGATCTCCTTGGCGATGGTGGACTTGCCGGAACCGGCAGGGCCGTCGATAGCGACGATCATGCAATGCTTCCTTTCGATGGTTGGCGTGTTGGTGTGGTTCGCGGGCGCTGCTTGCTGGCGGACTGCCTAGCCCGTGTAGCGCTCGCGGTAGGTGTTGCGCTTGGGTGCGGATCCGTGGCTGCCGTGGTGACGCGTGCGGGTCGCGGGCGTGTCTTGGGCCTTGCCGCCATTGCGCTTGGCGCTCGCCTGCTTGGGCGGGATGCCACCGCTTTTGAGGATCTGCACCTCGCGGTCGGTGAGCTCGCGCCACGAGCCCTTGGCCACGCCCTCGAGCTCAAGGCCGGCAAAGTTGCAGCGATGCAGACGGATTACCGGATGGTGAATCTTGCTCAACATGCGCTTAACCTGATTCTTGCGGCCCTCGCGGATGATGACCTCCACGGCGGTGGTGCCGGGCTTGACGCCCTGGGGCGCCACGGCCTCGGCCTCGCGTGCGGTGATGACGCGGCAGATTGCCGGCTGGCATAGGCCGTCGTCGAGCTCGATGCCACGGCGGAGCGGTTCTAGATCGCGGTCTGTCAGCTGCCCGTCCACGAGTGCCTGGTAGGTCTTGTAGACGTGCTTGCTGGGGTGCAGCAGATCCTGAGACAGGTCGCCGTCGGTGGTAAAGAGCAAGAGGCCCGTGGTGTCGCGGTCCAGGCGACCCACCGGGAAGAGCCCCGGAAAGCGGTCGCGCGGAACCAGGTCGGCCACGCAAGGGCGCTCCTGCGGATCGCTCATGGTGGTGAGGTAGCCGGTCGGCTTGTAGAGCATAAGGTACACGGCGCCCTGGTTGAGCTTGACGGGCATGCCGTCGACCTCGATATGGTCGCGGTCGACGTCGACCTTGGTGCCCAGCTCGGTCGCGACTTCGCCGTTGACGGTCACACGGCCGGCGGTCATCAGATCCTCCGAGCCGCGGCGGCTCGCCACACCCGCGCGCGCCAAAAAGCGCTGCAAGCGCATGGTGTGCGGGTAGACGGGCTGGGCGTCGGTCGTGGGCATGCCCGTGGCGTCGGCGATTCGCGTCTCCCCTGCTTCGTTAGTTCTCGTCATGCATATCCTCCGGGGCATTGTCGCTGACCTGGATATCCTCGTCCTCGACTGCCTCAATGTCCTCAAGATCGGTATCGAGCAGTTCGCGCTCTTCGTCCAGGTCCTCGGCCTGCTCCTCGAGCGTGGATTGAATGCTGCGGCCGCTCAGGCGCTCGCGGATAAACTGGCGCGACTGCTCGTCGGGGGCAAACTGCTCCAAATCGGGCAGGTCGCGGGTGGAGCGCAGGCCGAACTTCTCCAAGAAGGCGTTGGTCGTGCCGTAGATGATGGCCTGACCGCGCTGAGGGTCGCGGCCGAGCTCGCGCACCAGGCCCTTGTCCACGAGCGACGCGATGACGCCGTCGGAGTTGACGCCGCGAATGCCCTTGACTACCTCGCGCGTGACAGGTTGGTGGTAGGCGATGACGGCGAGCGTCTCGAGCGCCGCCTGCGACAGCTTTTGCGTATCCCAGCTCAACACATAGGCCTCGACCGCATCGTGGTAGGCTGGGTGCGTAAACAAGCGCCAGCCGCCGGCGACCTCGCGCAGCTGAAAGCCGCGGTTGGCCTCCTCGTACTCAACCTTGAGCTCGGCGAGCAGCGACGCGCACTCGCCGGGGGCGATATCCAGTGCGCCGGCCAGCGCGGGCGCACTCACTGGGTCGCTTGACACCAGCAGCAGCGCCTCGAGGGCGCCTTTGAGGCTGTTTGCCTCCAGCGTGGAAAGGGTTGACATGGTTGCGGCTCCTATTCGGTGAGCTCGGGGCCCTCGCCGGGCACATAGGCCTCGGCGCCCTCGACGCGGTTGATCTGAATGGTTCCGAAGATTTCGTCCTGGCTCAGCGTGAGCGAGCCGCGCTTGGCGAGCTCAAGCATAGCTAGGAAGGTGACGACGAGCTGCTCGGTGGTGGCATCGCCGTCCAGTAGCTCGCGGAAGGTGCAGGTTTGGTGCGCCATGGTAAAGCGGTCGACTGAGGCCACGGTCAGGTCGAGCGGCACGCGATGCGGCGCCACATGCTCGGCCTCCAGCAGGAAGGTCTGGCGCTTGCCGTCCAGGTCGGCGCAGATGACGGCCAGGCCGCGCAGGGTAATGCCGGCCAGATAGTCGGGCATTAGGCCCAAGAACTCGGGGTCGGGGCCGGCCACACGCGGGTGCATGCGACTTTCGGCCTGCATGCGGGCACCGAGGGCTGCCGCCGCGCCTTTAAACTGCTTGTAGGCAATCAGGCGCTGGATCAGGACCTCGCGCAAGGCGTCGCCGTCGAGCGCACTGAGTTCTTCGAGGTCTTCGTCGAACTCGTCATCGTCGTCATCGACTTTGCGCGGGGCCTCCTGCGGCACCAGAGAGGCGGCCTTGATGTCCAAAAGGGTTGCCGCGACCAGCAAAAAGTCGCTTGCTACGTCCAGGTCCAGCGCCTCGATGCGCTCGGCCTCGGCAAGGTACTGCTCGGCCACCTCGCTGATGGAGATGGCGCCGATATCTACTTTTTGGCGGGTTACCAGCTGCAGCAGCAGGTCGAACGGTCCGCTGTAGACCTGCGTCGACACGCGATACGACATCTTCGACCTCCTTTGACGGCGCCTTCGCGGCGCGGTTTGGGTGCATGTTGCGACCGTTTTGCACGGTCGACCTGTAAGTTTACCTTAGATGCCGGCGATTGCGAAGTTGAGCATCTGCTCAGCGAGCGGATACACGGTAACGTCGAAATAGCGGCCGATCACATCGATGCCGGTCCACATAGGCAGCAGGTATAGAACCAGGATGAGTATGGGCATAGCGTATTGCTGCATGCGGTAATAGTTGTTGAGCGCCTTGCCCTTGAGGAAGGGCACGATGATCGACGAGCCATCAAGCGGCGGAATCGGAATGAGGTTAAAGAACGCGAGCGACAGGTTGACCACGATAAACGTGGCGCCGAAGTTCATAATTTGGGACGCCACGGCAAAGGACATGCTGGTGTAGAGGTTGCCGTACGCTGCGTGCATGAGGGCGGCTGCGAGACACGCGAGCGCGATGTTCGCTGCGGGGCCGGCCGCGCTCACCAGGACCTCGTCGCGTTTGGGGTGCTTGAGGTTGTTGAGGTAGACGGGCACGGGCTTGGCGAAGGCAAACACCGGGCCACCGGCGGCGAGCATGAGCAGCGGCAGGATGATAGTGCCAAACGGATCGATATGGTTGAGCGGGTTGAGTGACACGCGGCCGCGCGAACGGGCTGTCTTATCGCCGAGTGCCCAGGCCGCGGCGGCGTGCGCACTTTCGTGGATGACGATGCCCACGATGACGGCGACGGCGCTGGCGAGCAGGTTCATGATGTAGCTGCTGGACATGGCGCTCCCCTAGCGGACGCGGCGCGAGGCGCGCATGAGCAGGTAGTCAGCTACAAACAGGATGACGGCCACGATGGCGTAATCCAAGCGGAAAACGCCGCCAAAGGGTGAGGTGATGACGCCGTAGCCGGCGATGGCGCTCGGCAGCGCGCGAGAAAGCTCAACGACAAAGCCGACAATCTGCAGCTTGGCGGTCAGGCCGCTAAAGCACAGCAGCACGGTCATCGCGCTCATAAAGATGCCGCAGATGCGACAGGCGATGGCGATGACGCTCATCGCCACGGCAGCGGCCTTACGAGAGTTCACGCGCGGTCTCCTCTTCGATCTGGGTGGAAAGCTCCAGCCATTCGTCCTCGAGCTTGGGCAGTTCTTGCTTAAGGCCGTTATATTCCCCCAGCGCGGCATTGAACTTGTCCTGATCGGCATAAAGCTCTTCGCTCGCCATCAATTCCATAAGCTCGTCATAGCGGGCGCGCTTTTTGTCGAGCTCGGCCTCGATCTTCTTGAGCTGGTTGCGCACGCCCTTGAGCTTTTTGTTGAGCGCGGCGCGGGCCTGGGCCT